>OIGK01000578.1_pt1 | contig 7626 bp, 4 predicted proteins | sample 1582301 | NCBI WGS metagenome assembly OIGK01 (sample SAMN02674607, study PRJEB24791) | human gut metagenome, SKBSTL069 | isolation source: stool | host: Homo sapiens | place: USA | reverse complement strand
TGGAAGAAATGCGGATTTACATTGCCAACTTAGGCAAATACAATGAGGGCGAACTGGTAGGGGCATGGTTCACGCCGCCTGTGGACTTTGAGGAAGTCAAAGAACGTATCGGTTTGAATGATGAATATGAGGAATACGCCATCCATGATTATGAGCTGCCCTTTGAGATTGACGAATATACCCCCATTGAGGAAGTCAACCGCCTGTGTGAAATGGTGGAGGACTTACCGGAATACATTCAGGAGGAACTATCAGAGCTGCAATCCTACTTTGGCAGTATCGAAGAACTCTGTGAGCATGAAGACGATATTATCTGCCATTCCGGCTGTGATGATATGGCGGATGTGGCTCGCTACTATCTGGAAGAAAGCGGACAGCTTGGCGAACTTCCGGCACACTTACAAAACTATATCGACTATGCAGCCTATGGGCGTGACATGGAATTGGAGGGAACCTTTGTTGTCACGAACCACGGCGTATATGAAATCATACGGTAGACCCGTCTGTATCTCTTTCAGGAAATACAGGCGGATTTTTTATTCAGGGGCGGCTCTTTTGCTGTCCCCATCTTTTAGAAAGGACGGACAACATGAAGAAAATACGAAGCTATACCAGTATCTGGTCGGTGGAAAAGGTACTCTATTCCATCAATGATTTTAAGCTGCCATTCCCCATCACGTTCACACAGATGGCGTGGTTCGTGGTATCGGTGTTTGCAGTTATGCTCTTGGGGAACCTCCCTCCCCTTTCGTTCATTGACGGGGCATTTCTGAAATATTTCGGCGTACCCTTTGCCCTCACTTGGTTCATGTGCCAGAAGACCTTTGACGGGAAGAAGCCTTACGGCTTCCTGAAATCCGTACTGGCATATCTGGTACGCCCGAAACTGACCTATGCAGGAAAGCCCGTGAAGCTGGAAAAGGAATATCCGGCACAGCCCATCACGGCAGTAAGGAGTGATATTTATGGCATATCCGATTAAGTATATCGAAAATAACCTTGTGTTCAACCATGACGGGGAGTGCTTCGCTTACTATGAGCTGCTTCCCTACAACTATTCCTTTTTAAGCCCCGAACAGAAATATCAGGTACACGATTCCTTCCGGCAGCTTATCGCCCAGAACAGGGACGGAAAGATTCACGCCCTGCAAATCAGCACGGAATCCAGCATACGGGCGGCACAGGAACGCTCCAAACAGGAAGTGACGGGCAAGTTAAAGGACGTTGCCTGTGCAAAGATTGACGCACAGACCGAAGCCCTGATTTCCATGATAGGGGAAAATCAGGTGGACTACCGTTTTTTTATCGGCTTCAAGCTGCTTGTCAATGAGCAGGAAGTCACCATGAAGCAGTTTCGCAGGGAAGCAAAGACCGCTGTTTCTGACTTCCTCCATGAAGTCAACCACAAGCTCATGGGGGATTTTGTTTCCATGAGCAATGAGGAAATCTGGCGGTTTCAGAAGATGGAAAAACTGCTGGAAAATAAAATCTCACGCCGCTTCAAAGTCCGGCGGCTTAACAAGGACGATTTTGGCTATCTGATTGAGCATTTATACGGGCAGACCGGAACCGCCTACGAAGATTATGAGTATTATCTTCCGAAGAAACGGTTTCAGGAGGAAACGCTGGTGAAATACTATGACCTCATCAAACCCACCCGTTGTCTGATAGAGGAAAACCAGCGGTATCTGAAAATCGAACAGGAAGACGGGACAGTGTATGCCGCCTACTTTACCATCAACAGCATTGTAGGGGAACTGGACTTCCCATCCTCGGAAATCTTTTACTATCAACAGCAGCAATTCACCTTTCCCATTGATACCTCTATGAATGTGGAGATTGTGACAAACCGGAAAGCCCTCTCCACGGTGCGGAACAAGAAAAAAGAGCTGAAAGATTTGGACAACCACGCATGGCAGAATGACAGTGAAACCAGTACAAACGTGGTGGACGCTTTAGACAGCGTAAATGAGCTGGAATCCACCTTAGACCAGAGCAAGGAATCCATGTATAAGCTGTCCTATGTGGTACGTGTGACGGCTCCCGACTTGGAAGAACTGAAACGACGTTGCAATGAGGTGAAAGATTTTTATGACGATTTGAATGTGAAGCTGGTTCGCCCCTTTGGGGATATGCTGGGGCTGCATGGGGAATTTCTTCCTGCCAGCAAACGGTATCTGAACGATTACATCCAGTATGTCACCAGTGACTTCCTTGCTGGTCTTGGCTTCGGGGCAACCCAGATGTTAGGGGAACCGGAGGGCATTTATATCGGGTACAGCCTTGATACAGGAAGAAACGTGTACTTAAAGCCTGCCCTTGCCAGTCAAGGGGTAAAAGGCTCCGTCACCAACGCCCTTGCTGCCGCTTTTGTCGGCTCCCTCGGCGGTGGAAAATCATTCAGCAACAACATGATTGTCTATTATTCCGTATTATTTGGGGCACAGGCTCTCATTGTTGACCCGAAAGCGGAACGGGGACGCTGGAAAGAAACCCTGCCGGAAATCGCCCATGAAATCAATATCGTAAACCTGACCTCGGAGGAACAGAACAGGGGCTTGCTCGACCCCTATGTGATTATGGAGAACCCAAAGGATTCCGAATCACTGGCAATCGACATCCTGACCTTTTTAACAGGCATTTCCAGCCGTGACGGGGAAAAGTTCCCTGTTCTTCGGAAAGCCATCCGTGCAGTAACAAACAGTGAGGAACGGGGGCTTTTCAAAGTGATTGAGGAACTTCGGGCGGAGGGAACCACCATCAGCACCAGCATAGCCGACCATATCGAATCCTTTACGGACTATGACTTTGCACACCTGCTCTTTTCGGATGGGGATGTCACACAGTCCATCAGCCTTGAAAAGCAGCTCAACATCATTCAGGTGGCGGATTTGGTGCTGCCGGATAAGGAAACCTCGTTTGAAGAATACACCACAATGGAACTGCTTTCCGTGGCAATGCTCATTGTAATCAGCACCTTTGCCCTCGACTTCATCCACACTGACCGCAGCGTGTTTAAGATTGTGGATTTGGATGAAGCATGGAGCTTCTTACAGGTGGCACAGGGCAAGACCCTTTCTATGAAACTGGTTCGTGCCGGACGTGCCATGAACGCAGGCGTTTACTTTGTCACCCAGAACACGGACGATTTGCTGGATGAAAAGCTGAAAAACAATCTGGGCTTGAAATTTGCGTTCCGTTCCACGGACATCAACGAAATCAAGAAGACCCTCGCCTTTTTCGGGGTGGATTCCGAAGATGAAAACAACCAGAAGCGGCTCCGTGACTTGGAAAACGGACAGTGCCTTATCAGTGATTTGTACGGGCGTGTGGGGGTGATACAGTTCCATCCTATCTTTGAAGACCTGTTCCATGCCTTTGATACCAGACCGCCCGTAAGAAAAGAGGTGGAGGTATGAAGATAAGAAAGCCCATCCAGCAGGGGACAGCCCTTGTCCCTTGCCGGACAAAGGGAGAAAACTCTTTTAAAAAAATCGGGAGTATAGCAGGAAAAGTGCTTCTGGCACTCCTGCTCATCCTCCTGCTGCTTGCAGTCTTCGGCACAGCCGCCCACGCTGCCGGACTGGTGGATGATACGGTGGACGCTGCCAACGAATACAGCAAATATCCTCTGGACAACTACCAGCTTGATTTTTATGTGGACAGCGGATGGGACTGGCTCCCGTGGAACTGGCTGGACGGTATCGGAAAACAGGTGATGTACGGGCTGTATGCCATCACAAATTTTATCTGGACAATCAGCCTGTACCTTTCCAACGCCACGGGGTATCTGATTCAGGAAGCCTACTCGCTGGACTTTATTTCCTCTACGGCGGATTCTATCGGGAAAAATATGCAGACCCTTGCAGGCGTTACCACAGGCGGCTTGTCCTCGGAGGGATTTTATATCGGGTTCCTGCTGATTCTCATTCTGGTGGTGGGGATTTACGTTGCCTACACAGGGCTTATCAAACGGGAAACCACAAAAGCCATCCATGCCGTTGTGAATTTCGTGGTGGTGTTCGTGCTGTCCGCTGCCTTTATCGCTTATGCCCCTGATTATATCGGGAAAATCAATGAATTTTCCGCAGACATCAGCAATGCCAGCCTGACCCTTGGCACAAAGATTGTGCTGCCGAACTCGGAAAGTCAAGGAAAAGACAGCGTGGATTTGATACGGGACAGCCTGTTTTCCATTCAGGTCAAGCAGCCGTGGCTCCTGCTGCAATACGGCAACTCGGATGTGGAAAGCCTTGGGGCTGACCGTGTGGAACGCCTGCTCTCAACCAGCCCAGACGAAAACAACGGGCAGGACAGGGAAGAAATCGTAGTGGAGGAAATCGAAGACAGGGAAAATACCAACCTTACCATCACAAAGACCATCAACCGCTTGGGAACCGTCTTCTTCCTGTTCATGTTCAATATCGGTATCTCCGTTTTTGTATTCCTGCTCACGGGGATAATGATTTTTTCACAGGTGCTTTTTATCATCTACGCTATGTTCCTGCCTGTGAGCTTTCTCCTTAGCATGGTTCCCTCTTTTGAGGGGATGTCCAAACGTGCCATTACGAAACTGTTCAATACCATCCTTACCAGAGCCGGAATCACCCTGATTATCACGGTAGCGTTCAGCATTTCCACCATGCTCTACAACCTGTCTGGGGAATATCCGTTCTTCCTGACGGCGTTCTTGCAGATAGTGACCTTTGCCGGAATTTATTTCAAGCTGGGGGATTTGATGGGGATGTTCTCCTTGCAGAGTGGGGATTCCCAAAGCATGGGGAGCCGTATCATGCGAAGACCCCGTATGCTCATGCACGCCCATATGCACCGTTTACAGCATAAGTTAGGACGTTCTGTGGCAGCTCTTGGGGCTGGTACGGCTGCCTACCATGCAGGAAAACAGGCTGGCTCAGACCAGAGAACTGCTTCCAGCTCCGGTTCTTCCAAACGGACACAGGCAGACCACAGCAGACCAGACGGGCAGGCAGCACCGGAAAAGGAATCTGCATGGAAACGGGCTGGCTCTGCGGTAGGTGCGGTGGCAGATACCAAAGATAAGATAGCCGATACTGCCGGACAGCTTCGGGAGCAGGCAAAGGATTTGCCTGTCAATGCAAAGTACGCCCTTTACCACGGGAAAACACAGGTATCAGAGGGAGTACGGGACTTTACTTCCAGCGTGACCCAGACCCGAACTGCCAGAGCCGAACAGCGGAACGCACAGGCAGAACGCCGCAGACAGACCATTGCAGAACGCAGGGCGGAACTGGAACAGGCAAAACAGCCGCAAAAGACAGCTTCCGAATCCCCCAAAGGGGCGGCTCCCGTCCATGAACGCCCTGTTACTGCAAAGCAGCCGGAAGATTTCCGAAACCATACCATTCATGTAGGAAAACCAGCCATGCAGCCAGCTTCCCCATCCATCAGGGAACGGGGACAGGTTCCTTATGGGGGAACTGTGGCAGAACGGTCTTCGGTTCCGGTGGTAAAAGCAGCTTCCATCCACCATGAACAGATACCGTTTGTAAGGGCAGAACGCCAGATAGTCTCTCCGGCTTCCCCAGACAAACCAGAGGAAAGACAAAAGGCAAATACGGCTCCTGTGATACCGGAAAGAAAACGGGCTGCCCCTGCGGTAAAAGAATCAAACTTTACCATCCGGCGTACCACCGCCAGAAAGGAGTGGACAAAAACGGTAAAAGCGGCTGCCAAACAAAAGAAAGGGGAGAAACCATGAAGTTAAGACACCTTTTCTTTGCCTGTTCCGGCGTGTTCGTGATGATGTTCTCCCTGCTCCTTTTGGTGGTGATTGTCTTCTCGGATGAGGAAGACGGCGGAAGCGGCGGAAACCTTATCTATGGGGGCGTGAGCGTATCACAGGAAGTCCTCGCCCATAAACCTATGCTGGAAAAGTATGCAAGGGAATATGGCATAGAGGAATACTTAAATGTGCTGCTCGCCATCATTCAGGTGGAATCCGGCGGCACGCTGGAAGACGTTATGCAGTCCTCGGAATCTCTGGGGCTTCCCCCAAACTCCCTTAGCACAGAGGAATCCATCAAACAGGGCTGCAAGTATTTCTCGGAACTGCTCGCAGCGGCAGAAACAAAGGGCTGTGACTTAAACAGTGTGATTCAGTCCTACAACTACGGCGGCGGCTTCCTAGACTATGTGGCAGGGCGTGGAAAAAAATACACTTTTGAACTGGCAGAGAGCTTCGCAAGGGACAAATCCGGCGGAAAGAAAGTCACCTACACCAACCCTGTTGCGGTAGAGAAAAACGGGGGCTGGCGGTATTCCTACGGAAATATGTTCTATGTCCTCTTGGTATCGCAATACCTGACCGTGGCACAGTTTGATGATGAAACGGTGCAGGCTATCATGGAGGAAGCCTTAAAGTATGAGGGATGGACGTATGTGTACGGGGGTGATTCTCCCTCCACTTCCTTTGACTGTTCGGGACTGGTGCAGTGGTGCTATGGCAAGGCAGGAATCGCCCTGCCACGGACAGCACAGGAACAGTACAATGTGACGCAGCACATCCCCCTGTCCGAAGCAAAAGCAGGGGATTTGGTCTTTTTCCACTCTACCTACAACGCCGGAACCTACATCACCCATGTGGGGCTGTATGTGGGAAATAACCGGATGTACCATGCCGGAAATCCCATTGGTTACGCAGACCTGACAGGCTCCTACTGGCAACAGCACCTTGCCGGAGCCGGACGAATCAAACAATAAGAAAGGATGAACCGATATGATTCAGATTAGAAAAGAGGAAAACCAGAAAAAGCAGAAAGAAAAGAAACTGAAAGTCTACAAAGTCAATACCCATAAAAAAACCGTGATTGCCCTGTGGGTGCTGCTGGCAGTGAGCTTCCTGTTTGCCGTCTATAAGAATTTCACGGCAATAGACATTCATACTGTCCATGAAACCAAAGTAATTGAGGAACAAATCCTCGACACCCACAAGATAGAGAATTTTGTGGAGAATTTCGCAGAAGTCTACTATTCATGGGAACAGTCCGCTGCTTCCATTGATAACCGGACAAATGCTTTAAAAGGCTATCTCACCGGAGAGCTGCAAGCCCTGAATGTAGATACTGTCCGAAAGGACATCCCCGTATCGTCTGCCCTGACCGATTTTCAGATATGGGAAATCACAGAAGAAAAGGAGCAGCATTATCAAGTGACCTATACGGTGGAACAGCGTATCACAGAGGGAGAATCCGGTAAAACCGTCCGTTCCGCCTATCAGGTGACCGTCTATGTGGACGGCTCTGGAAACCTGACGATTATCCAGAATCCAACCATTACCAGCGTTCCCGTAAAATCCGGCTACACCCCAAAAGCGGTACAAAGTGACGGTACGGTGGATTCCATCACCACGGAGGAAATCAACGAATTTCTCACCACCTTTTTTAAGCTGTACCCTACGGCAACTGCAAAGGAGCTAACCTATTATGTAAATGATGGTGTGCTGAAACCTGTGGGGAAAGAATATATTTTCTCCGAACTGGTGAATCCAGTCTACAACCGAAGCGGAAATCAGGTGACGGCTTCCCTAGCAGTGAAATATCTGGATAACCAGACCATGACAACACAGGTATCACAGTTTGACCTTGT
>OIGK01000550.1_pt1 | contig 7983 bp, 7 predicted proteins | sample 1582301 | NCBI WGS metagenome assembly OIGK01 (sample SAMN02674607, study PRJEB24791) | human gut metagenome, SKBSTL069 | isolation source: stool | host: Homo sapiens | place: USA | reverse complement strand
GGTATCCGCCTGCTGGAAAAGACCATGGCAGACGCCAAAGCCGCCGGCAAGAACGAAATCAGCGGAAAGGATGCCTTTACCTTATATGATACCTTCGGTTTCCCGCTCGACTTGACGGAACTGATTCTCCGCGAAAACGGCATGACTGCCGACATCAAGGAGTTTGACGCCGAAATGCAGCAGCAGAAACAGCGTGCCCGCAATGCCGCCGCCATAGAGACCGGTGACTGGATTACGCTAAAGGAGGGTACTACCGAATTCGTAGGATATGACTATACGGAATACGAAACATCCATTCTGCGCTACCGACAAGTGAAGCAGAAGAACCAAACCTTGTATCAGATTGTACTGGACAAGACTCCGTTCTATGCCGAAAGCGGCGGTCAGGTAGGTGACACCGGTGTATTGGTGAACGAGTTTGAGACCATCGAAGTGGTAGACACCAAGAAGGAGAACAACCTGCCTATCCACATCACCAAGAAGCTGCCCGAACACATGGAAGCTCCGATGATGGCATGCGTGGATACCGACAAGCGTGCCGCTTGTGCCGCCAACCACTCTGCTACCCACTTGCTGGATGCTGCGCTGCGCGAAGTATTGGGCGAGCATGTAGAGCAGAAGGGCTCTTTGGTTACACCGGACTCCCTGCGTTTCGACTTCTCACACTTCCAGAAGGTGACGGACGAGGAAATCCGCAAGGTGGAACACATCGTTAATGCAAAGATTCGCGCCAACATACCTTTGAAAGAATACCGCAACATTCCTATCGAAGAAGCCAAAGAACTGGGCGCCATCGCTCTGTTCGGCGAGAAGTACGGCGACCATGTACGCGTTATCCAGTTCGGTTCTTCCGTAGAATTCTGTGGTGGTACGCACGTGGCTGCAACCGGAAACATCGGTATGGTGAAGATTATCTCCGAAAGCTCCGTGGCTGCCGGTGTGCGCCGTATCGAAGCCTACACGGGTGCACGCGTGGAGGAACTGATGAACACCATCGAGGACACGCTGCACGACTTGAAGGCGCTCTTCAACAACGCACCCGACCTTGCCGGAACCATCCGTAAGTATATTGACGAAAACGCCGGACTGAAGAAGCAGGTAGAGGACTTCATGAAAGAGAAAGAAGCACAGCTGAAAGAAAGACTGCTGAAGAACGTGCAGGAAGTCAATGGCGTTAAAGTCATCAAGTTCTGTGCTCCCCTGCCGGCAGAAACAGTGAAGAACATCGCCTTCCAGTTGCGTGGCCAGATTACGGAAAACCTGTTCTTCGTAGCGGGAACAGAAGCCGAAGGCAAGCCGATGCTGACCGTCATGCTGAGCGACAACCTCGTGGCAGGCGGACTGAAAGCCGGTAACCTGGTGAAAGAAGCTGCCAAACTTATCCAAGGCGGTGGCGGTGGCCAGCCCCACTTTGCAACTGCCGGCGGTAAGAATGCTGACGGACTGAACGCTGCCATTGACAAAGTTTTGGAATTGGCAGGATTATAATTGAAAATAATTGGCGAAACACTTGACATCGCCTCTGTGATGTTGTATATTTGTAATGTCATTTTTTAGATATTTCAAAATTAAACTACCGGGAAAGGAGGAGCATTGCTTCTCCTTTTCTTTTTATCCTCCACGGTATTCCATTTGAAATGCCACATGCCGGCTCCCCAAACTCCACACCTTACCATCCTAAATGCCACACCTTAGCAAGTGAAATGGCTGGCATTTACCCTCCAAAGCCCTGGGGTTTCCGTGAAAAACCCTAAGGTTTGGGACAGTGAAGTGGAGGGAACGGATGATTAGTCCAGAACAAACAGACAATGCATTCGAAGCAAACGAATGATGCATACAGAACAGACAGATGATGCGCAACAGAAACAAAAACGGGAAGCCTAAGCCTCCCGTCTGTTAATCTTTCGTAAATCTGCTCTTGACAAGATTTCCACTAAAACCTTATTCCATCCGAAGTATAAACATTTCGCGATAAACCACCAGTGCACCTTCGGGCAGCAAACTGGAAGGACAGAAAGGAGTTACATTTTCCGCAAGTACACATTTACCATTTCCCGAGACCGTCCGCGTAAAGAGCCTCTTCTCTCCATTATAAGTAAACTGCCACAATGCATATGTATCTCCGTTCTCATCTTCCACTGGAACTGTCTCGTATATCCCCATTAGCGGTTCCTCCTCTTTTCCCGTCGGATAGATTTCCAATACACCTTTCCACATACTATTGGAGAAATCTTCGGGCACCAACACATAATACCCGCCATCCTTCACCCAAGGACGCTCGGCAAGTGCCTTAGAAACATCACCCAGCAGTTCCGTCGGTGCACCACTACTGATACCATACTCGAAGCCCATTTTCGTCAACGTATATTGCCTACGACCTTTCACCGTGATGCGCAGTTGTGTTTCCTCACCGGAACCATCCATCACCTTCACAATCGTCTCCCCCTCTGCCAGCGGATGAATCTTGATACGCTGATACCCGTTGACATCATCGGTAAAAGTCACGGAAGCCACCGACTCGTGCTCGTTAATCACATTATAGGAACCGTCGCCGCCGTCAATGCCCAGCACTGTATCTTCGTTTGTTTCAGAAAGATAATAAGAAAGATTGGACACCAGATTGTCACATGTCCCAATCTGGTAGATAGGCTCCACACCTTCGAAAAGTACCATGCTTCGGTAATCGTCCTCGCAACCGGAAGCGGTAAACAGCAGTGCTATCAAGGCAAAGAGAGAGTATAGCTTCTTCATACTTGTTCAGTTATAGTTGTTCTATCTACAAAAATACAAAAAATGCCGGAATACTGCATCGGTACCCCTCTCTTTTTCAAACTATTTGTTCTTCCGGATAGTTCACCAAGTAGAGCGTTCCCGTGGCACGGGTAAAGGCGGTGTAGAGCCAACGGAAATAATCGGGTGTCAGGTATTCATCCGTCATATACCCCTGGTCCAGAAAGACATTCTTCCATTGCCCGCCCTGCGCCTTGTGGCAAGTCACGGCATAGGCATACTTCACTTGCAAGGCGTTGTAGTACGGGTCTGCCTTCATCTTCTTCATCCGCTCGCGCTTCACGGTGATGTCGGCATAATCTTCGAGGACGGAGTAGAAAAGCCGGTCGTTTTCTGCCTTGGGCAGCGCAGGCGAGTCGGTATGCAGCGTATCAAGCAGCATGTTCACTTCCAGTTCAAAGTCGTTATAGTCGGGAAAGACCAGCGTCACGTCTGCAAAGCGGAAGCCATACAGCTCTCGCGTACGGCGCACGCGGCGCACCACGGCAGTCTCACCGTTGGCAATGAAATCCATCTCCTTCTCCTTTTCCGTCCAGAAGTAGTTATTTTTCGCCACCATCAACAAATCACCGGTGTTTAATTCATCCTCACGCCAGAGAATCTGCGCACGGATGCCTTTGTTGTAGATGTTCGCCCTCTTGTTGGAGCGGCACACCACGATAGTTTCATCCAACCCGTCATGGTCGTAGCAAGAGTTCAGCGTTTCTATCAGCTCATTTCCGGGCAGAACTTTAATGTCGGCAAACCCCGAAACCTTTATCTTCGGCAGGCTGTAGCAATCGTCTTCCGCTATCAACTGCCTCAGGCGGGTGGCATTCCACAAAATGCCCGACTGTTGCTCCTGACGCACCACCTGCGTCAAGTCCACCTCCACCACTTCCAGCCCGTAGCCTTTCAAGGCATCGGCAAAGAGGGCAGGGCTCTGCTCCTCCCCCACCGGCGGCAGCTGTGCCGTATCGCCCATCAGCAGCAGGCGGCATCCCTGGCCGGAATAGACAAACTGCACCAGGTCGTCCAGCAACCTGCCCGTGCCGAACATGGAACCGGACAGTCCCTCATTGGAAATCATTGAGGCCTCATCCACTATATATAAAGTGTGAGTTGTCAAATTATCGTTCACAGAAAAATTGCTCAGCTCATTGGAGAAAGATTGCTGTCTATAAATTTTTTTATGAATTGTAAACGCCGGATGCCCCGCATACGCCGAGAAAACTTTTGCCGCCCGTCCGGTCGGTGCCAGCAATACCGACTTTTGTTGCAACTTATCCAACGTCCGCACCAAGGCACCGACCAACGATGTTTTACCCGTCCCCGCATAACCACGAAGCATAAAAACCACCTCGCTACGGGGTGACAGAAGGAACTCCGATAAAGATTTTACAGCAATTTCTTGCTCAGGAGTTGGTTGGTAAGGAAAATTTTCCTTAATTTGCCTTTCTAAATAGTTATTTATCATTTTTGTAACAGAAAAAAGTAAAGGGAACTATCGTTTTTAAATTAATTTCTTTTATTTTTGCGGTGCGAATATAACAACTAAAAAACATATTTATCATGAAAACAGTATTTAATGTCATTTTAGGCTTATGTGCTTTGGTGCTAATTTATATTTGTTACACCAGCATTATGGGTCCTATCAACTTTGAAAAAGCAAAGAAGCACAGAGACGCAGCCGTCATTGCACGTCTGATTGACATCCGTAAAGCACAATTGGAATATCGTACTTTACATGACCAGCAATATACTGCAAGCTTCGACTCTCTGATTGACTTTGTTAAAAACCAGAAACTTCCGTTCATCTTCAAGCAAGGAGAACTGAACGATAAGCAGCTGGAAGACGGTCTGACTGAAAAGAAAGCCATCAACATCATCAATAAGGCAAAGAAGACAGGTAACTATGCTGACGTCAAGAAATGGGGATTGGAAAACTTCAAGCGTGACACTATGTGGGTAGCCGTATTGGATACTATCTTCCCGAAAGGTTTCAACCCCGATTCTATGAGATATGTTCCCTTCGGAAACGGTGCACAGTTCGAAATGGCCATCAAGAACGATACAGCTAAATCCGGTGCTCCTTTCTGTCTGCTCGAAGTGAAGACTCCGTACGAAGTTTATTTGAACGGTCTGGATGCACAAGAAATTGCCAACATCAAGGACGTACAAACCAAACTTGGCAAGTACTGCGGTCTGATGATTGGTAGCTTGGAAACAGCTAACAACAACGCCGGTAACTGGGAATAATCTCACCCCGACAAACGTATGATAGAAACGACTGATTTTAATAAATCGGAACAGCATACATTATCCATCCGTCTCAGTACGGATGGATTTTCTTTTTCTGTGTTCAACCCTCTGGGCGACGGCGAGTTCTCTTACTACGACCGTGCAGTGGACGAGTCCTTCTCCCTCACTGCCAATCTGAAACAGACCTTCCGCGAACTGGCATGGCTGGAACGCCCCTTCCGCCGTGTCAATGTGCTCATGGCAGACAAACGCTTCACGTTCATTCCCCTGGAGTTCTTCGAGGACGAACAAACGGAAATCATTTTCTATCACAACCATCCTAAACGGGAAAACGAAACCGTACAATACAACATACTGCATAAGAGCAGCACTGTCGTACTGTTCGGCATGGATAAGAGTGCCTGCTCCTTCCTTCGCGAACAGTATCCCGATGTCAAGTTCTATTCCCAAGCCAGCCCCTTCATTGAGTTCTTCTCCTCAAAGAGCCGCTTGGGCAACAACCGGAAGATGTATGCACACTTGCGAAAAGATGCCGTAGACGTATACGGCTACGAACGCGGACGCCTCCTTCTTGCCAATTCCTTTGAATGCAGAAGCACACCCGACCGTGTCTACTACCTATTATATATATGGAAACAACTCGGCTTCGAGCAGGAACGCGATGAGCTGCACCTGACCGGTGACCTAAACGACAAAGAACTGCTACTGCCCGAACTGCGAAAATTCATCCGGCAGGTATTCATCATGAATCCCGCCACTAATCTTGACCTGCAAGCCATAACCCTATGCGAGTAATCAGCGGAATATACAAAAGAAGACGTTTCGACGTGCCCCACTCCTTCAAGGCACGCCCCACCACAGACTTTGCCAAAGAGAATCTGTTCAATGTGCTCTCCAACTACATGGACTTTGAGGACGGCATCCGTGCCCTCGACCTATTTGCCGGTACGGGCAGCATCAGCATCGAGCTTGTGTCCAGAGGCTGCGACCAAGTAATCAGCGTGGAAAAAGACCGCGACCACTATGCCTTCATCTGCAAAATTATGCAGGAATTAAAGACGGACAAGTGCCTACCCATACGCGGTGACGTATTCAAATACCTCAAAAGCGGACGCGAGCAGTTCGACTTTATCTTTGCCGACCCTCCCTACGAGCTTGCCGGGCTGGAAACCTTGCCCGATCTCATCTTCGAGAACAACTTGCTGAAAGAAGACGGACTCTTCGTCTTGGAACACGGGAAGAAAAACAGTTTCGAGGAACATCCGCACTTTGTGGAGAGAAGGGTATACGGGAGCGTGAACTTCACGATATTTAAATGATGAATGAAGAATGGTACGATATGAATACACTTCAAGAAATTCTTCATTCATCATTCTTCATTATAACAGCGGCGCCATCAGCCGCACCACACTCTCTGCGGCCTTACGATACCAGGGGCGCTTCACCCAGTTCTTCAGGAATACTTGTACGCAGTCGCGCTGGTCTTGAAGGAAGATTTCGCGCATCTGAAGCGCTGTTTCTGTGTCATAGATGAAGGCATTCACCTCAAAGTTATGTTCAAAACTGCGGAAATCCACATTCGTAGAGCCTACCGTGGACAACTCATCATCCGAAACCATCAGTTTGGAGTGCAAGAAGCCTTTCTTATAGAAATAGACCTTGACTCCCGAATAGAGCACATCTGCCAGATAAGAGCAGGAACCCAGATGCGTCAAGCGGTTATCAGCACGCATGGGCAACATCAGACGCACATCGACACCTGACAAGGCGGCTGTCTGCATAGCAACAAGTACGGCTTCGGTGGGCAGGAAGTAGGGAGTCTGGATATAGAAATATTTCTTTGCGCTGGAAATGGATATGACAAGTCCCTGCATAATGTCTTTCCATGGGCCTACGGGCTCACTCGTTACAATCTGCGCCAAGGAAGTACCGCAGTTTTCTATTTTCGGGAAATAGCGGGTAGACGTAATCAGTGTACGGTCCACAAAGTACCAATCGAGTAGGAAGGCGGTCTGCAATCCGTGAACAGCCTTGCCCTCCAGCAGCAGATGTGTGTCCCGCCAGATGCCCCATGAGAATCCGCGCATATAGCGTTCGGCAAGATTCATCCCCCCCACAAAGCCGATGCGCCCGTCAATGACAACTATTTTCCGATGATTACGATAGTTCACCTTACTGGTGAAAAGCGGAAAACGTACCTTCAGAAAGCTGCGTACCTCGATACCGGCCTCGCGCATCTCTTCAAAAAAACGGTTGGGAACATGCCAATAATCCCACATATCCCTTTTTCATATTATAGTCATCCTTTAAGAATTAGTTTTATAATGCTTTTAGGATTACTATATCAAATCTTGCAATCACTTTCATCATAAATCGCATATTTTTATGTGTTTTATTGCATATACAGCTTTCAAAAAAACTGCCTGCGGCAATTTCGCAGACAGCTTCTATTTCATCATCTCTTCAATTATCACATCCAGCATCCGAAGCACGCTTTCCTGCTTCTTCGGTGTGAGCCTTTCCAGCTTTCCTTCCACTACAGAAGTATGTTCCATTCTGGTAAGAGGAATCACTTCCTTCAGCACTTCATTCGGTTCCGCACCTAATACATTCAACAGCTTTACAAATGTTTCCATCGTAGGTGTTTTCACTTCCCGCTCAATCGCACCCAGATGGTTGGTACTGATATCCACCAGTTCAGCCAGTCTCTCCTGCGTAATTCCTGCCTCTTCCCTGTACCTGCGGATTGCCTTTCCCATTCCTTTCACACGCACACCTCCTCCTTCCAGTATTCACTAACGCTTAAAGCATTAGTCATGTAAATCCAGTATAATTGGTTGCAAATCACGCTTACAGTATCCATAAGGATTGCATTTATAACGCTTTTAGCGTTGGTCACATTTTTGGCACTCCATCGTCTGTAACTGGCACAGTCCTGCGATTGTAGCGGTA
>OIGK01000484.1_pt1 | contig 8896 bp, 7 predicted proteins | sample 1582301 | NCBI WGS metagenome assembly OIGK01 (sample SAMN02674607, study PRJEB24791) | human gut metagenome, SKBSTL069 | isolation source: stool | host: Homo sapiens | place: USA | reverse complement strand
CAAAGCCCCTCGTCCGCTGGGAGCTGGATAAGGTCTACGCCCTGCCTTACACCCGCCGCTACCACCCCATCTACGAGGCCATGGGCGGTGTGCCTGCCATCCGCGAGGTGCAGTTCTCCATCATCCAGAATCGCGGCTGCTTCGGCGGCTGTAACTTCTGCGCCATCCAACTGCATCAGGGCCGACGCGTCACCAGCCGCAGTGCCGACAGCATCGTGGCCGAAGCAGAGCGGATGACCCACGAGCCGGATTTCAAGGGCTACATCCACGACATCGGCGGCCCCACCGCCAACTTCCGTTTCCCATCCTGCCGCGAGCAGATGCTGCGGGGTATGTGCAGCGGCGGCAAGCACTGCCTCGCCCCCACCACCTGCTCCCACATGATCGTGGACCACAGCGATTACCTGAAAATCCTCCGCCGCGTCCGGGAGCTGCCCGGCGTCAAGAAGGTGTTCATCCGCAGCGGCATCCGCTTCGATTACCTGATGGCCGACCCCGATGACACTTTCTTCAAGGAGCTGGTGGAGTACCACGTCTCCGGCCAGCTGAAAGTCGCGCCCGAGCACTGCGCCCCCAACACCCTCGCCTACATGGGGAAACCCCCCATCGAAACCTTCAACAAGTTCAAGGATAAGTTCTACGAGCTGAGCAGGAAGGCAGGAAAAAAGCAGTACCTCGTGCCGTATCTCATGTCCAGCCACCCGGGCAGCACCCTCAAGGATGCCGTCTATCTGGCCGAATACCTCTACAAGAACCATATGCGCCCCGAGCAGGTGCAGGATTTTTATCCCACGCCCGGCACCGTGAGCACCTGTATGTTTTACACCGGCCTCGACCCCTACACTTTGAAGCCGGTGTTTGTGGAAAAGACCGCTGAGGGCAAGGCACTTCAGCGCGCCTTGCTCCAGTATTATGAGCCCCGCAACGCCGAAAAGGTCATCAAGGCGCTGAAAATGACCCACCGCGAAGACCTCATCCCCCTGCTGGTTCCCGCTGAGGGCCGCATTGCGGTCCAGCGTTCGGCCCGCAGAGCCGAGGCCGCCGATGTGACCATCCACGGCGACGGCACCTACACCGTCCGGCCCAGAGGCAAGGGCGGCAAGCCGCAGAGCCGCTCCGCCGCCCCGGCAGGCCGCAATCCGGCGGGCCGTCAGCCCAGCCCCGGCGCGCGTTTTGCGCCCCATTCGGCTCCTGCGCACAAATCGAAAAGCAATCAACAGAAAGAGAATACATCGTGGAAAACTTCAAAAAAGAAAAAGTGACCGCTCAAACGCTCATGAGCCGCCTCGCTGCGCTGGCACTGGCCGCAGCCCTTGCGCTGGGCCTCGTGGGCTGTGATACCTCTTCCATCGTCCCGGGAGGCAGCGGTGACGTCATGCCGAACCCGGCAGCTTCTCAGACCGGAACGACGCCTTCCGACGGGCAGGACGCCGCCTTCCAGATGCACTTCATCGACGTGGGGCAGGCGCTGAGCGTGCTGGTGGAGTGTGACGGACAGTTTATGCTCTATGACGGCGGCAATGTGGACGACGGCAGTCTGGTAGTCTCCTACCTGCAGAGTCAGGGTGTCGAGCAGCTGGAGTATGTCTTCTGCTCCCATGCTCACGAAGACCATGTGGGTGGTCTGGCCGCTGCGCTGGCCTATTTCCCGGCCTGCCACGTCTACAGCCCCGTGACGGAAGCTTCTACCAAGTGCTTCAAGGATTTCGTCAAGTACACCCAGCAGCAGAACTTACAGGTCGAAGTACCTGCCGTAGGCACCCAGTGGGCGCTGGGCAGCGCCACTGTGACCATGCTTGGCCCTGTGGCGCAGTACGATGACACCAACGATACCTCCATCGTCCTGCGCATCGACTACGGTGCGACCAGCTTCCTGCTCACCGGTGATATGGAGGCCGACGCCGAGCGCGACCTTGTGAACAGCGGTGCCAACCTGAAAGCCGATGTGCTGCAGGTAGGGCACCACGGCTCCAGCACCAGCACCAGCTACCTGTTTCTGAACGCAGTGCTGCCGGAAATGGGCGTCATCTCCTGCGGCACAGGCAATAAGTACGGCCACCCCCACGAGGAGACGTTAAGCATCCTGCGGGACGCAAAGGTGGACGTCTACCGCACCGACCTGCAAGGCACCATCACCATCGGCAGCGACGGCCAGAACTTCACCGTGGGCACCGAGCGCTTTGTGCCGGACAGCCAGCTGAACCCCACCGACCCGGCAGCGTCCAGCACGGCCCAGCAGGCCTACATCGGCAACGTGAACAGCAAAAAGTTCCATCTGCCCAGCTGCCCGAATCTCCCGGCGGAGAAGAACCAGATCCTCTTCTCCAGCTATGACGAGGCCGTGGCCGCTGGCTACAGCCCCTGCTCGAGCTGCATCAAATAACAAATAGACAAAAGGGAAGCCCCACCGTCAGATGGGGCTTCCCTTTTGTCATAATATCAGCGTCCGCGTCCGGCTCCGCCGCCGTGGCTGCTGCCGCCGCCCATGCCACCAAAGCTGCCGCCGCCGCGCCCGGCTCCGCCAAAACCGGAGCCGCCGCCCATGCCGCCAAAGCCGCTTCCGCCGAAACCGCCTCCGCGGGGAGGCCGAGGCCCGCGGGGAGGACGAGGTCCACGAGGGCCGCCGTAGAAACCGCCGCCGGGGCCGAAGTCATCGTAAGGGCCGCGGGGAGGACGGGGGCCCCTGTGCCAACGCCGTGCGCCGAACCAGCCAAACGGCCCCCAGAACCAGCCGAAGGAGTGGCCGAGAGGGGTGATAAAGATAAAGAAAATTGCGATGAACAGGATGATATAAGCAAGCAGGGAGAAAATGCCGCCGATAAAGCTTTCCCAGATGGAGTAGTGCTTCTGGGGCGGGACAGGCTCGACAGAGGGCCGGGTGGTCTGGGTGTCAGAGCCGTCGGAATAGATGGTCCCGCCGCTCAGAGTGACCCCGTACACCTCTGCGATGGTATTGGCCACATTGGTGGCGCAGGTGAGGACGGCGGCGTCGTACTTCTTGGCGGCGAAATCGTCCTCCATGGTCTGCACGAGAGAGCTTGCCTGGTCGGCCAGCATGGTGCTGCGGAAGCCGTCGCCGTAGGTCAGATAGTAGTCGCCGTCGGCGTACTGGTCCGACTGCATCACCAGCAGGATGAGCACGCCGTTGTTCTTGCTGGAACTGCCGATGCCCCAGGTGTCGAAGGCTTCAGTGGCGTAGTCCTCGGTGGTGGCGCTGCCGGTGTAGTCCACGGTCAGCACGCCGATCTGTGCGCCGTCGCAGCTGGAAGAGAGCTGTGCGTTGAGGGTCTCAAGCTCCGAGGTGGTGCTGTCGCTCAGCACACCGGCGTCGTCCACCACGCATTGATCTTTCGGCAGGCTGGGCAGCTGGATGTTAGCAGCCGAAGCCGCCGGTGCCAGCGCCGTGATGCCGACGGTCACGACAAGAAGCAGTGCCGCAATGCGGCGGGAGAATGTTTTCATCGTCTTCATGCGAAAAGTTCCACCTCCTGTATGCCGAACAGCTTGCCCAGCACGCTGGCCGGGAAGCCGCCGACGTCTTTCTGGTAACTCTGGACCGCATCGTTATAATGCAGGTTGCTGATGATGGTCTGCGCACGGTTGAACTGGCTGTACTGCCCCTGCACCGCACCCATCTTCATGGGGTCTGCGGCCTGCTCCTGCAATTTGGCGTAGAGCTGGCCGATGGCTGTGCCAAGCGTCTCGTTCGACTGGTAGAGCATATGCATCCTGCCGCCGGTGTAAACACTCAGAGAGTCCGGTGCGTGGATCCTGCCATCGGACTGCACCGCCCCGAGGCAGGCGGAAAAAGAGTCCAGCGCAGCCTGTGCCGTCTGCACTTCGGTGCTGTCTGCACCCAGTGTGTTGGACGCGGTGGTGATGATGTTGGCGGCCGTGTTGAGCCGTGTGGTCAACTCCTCATTCAGGGCATAGCCGCTGTCTGCGGCCACGCCAGTGGTGAACCCGTTCTTCACCGTGTCGTACTTTGCCCGGAGCTTCGCCCCGCCAAAGCCGAAAAAGCAGGCCAGCATCACCACGATGCAAAGCGCCGCGGCCACGGCCTGCTTGCCCAGCGCGGCGGGCAGGGCCTTTTCGAGGTCTGCCAGTTTCTGCTGGAAGGGCGTCAGCCGCACTTCCTCCTCGGCGGGCGCTGCGGCGCGATAGCTGGAAGCGTCAAAGCCGCCGGTGGGTCGATTCTGTTGTCTGGAAAAATCTGCGTTTGCCATTTCAGCTCCGGATCTCCATCATCTTCTGTTTCAGCTCGTCTTCGATGCGGGTGAGCTCCTGCTCGGCAGCGGCACGCTTTGCGCGGCCCTCGCTCTGGATCTTGTTCAGCTCGTCCAGCGTCTCGATAAGGCTCTTGTTGGTCTGCTGCAGGGTCTCGATGTCCACGACACCGCGCTGAGACTCCCTGGCCGTCTCGATGGTACCCATCTTGAGGGCGTCGGCATTCTTTTTCAGCAGCTCGTTGGTCATGTCGGTGACGGCACGTTCGGCCTGCATGGCCTGCTGGCTGTGGGCCAGACCCAGTGCCAGCACCATCTGGTTCTTCCACAGGGGGATGGTGTTGACGATGGTGGACTGTATCTTTTCGGCCATCATGGAGTTATTGTTCTGCAAAAGCCGGATCTGGGGGCCCATCTGCAGGCTGATGGTGCGGGTCAGCTCAAGGTCGTAGAGCTTTTTCTCAAAGCGCTCGCACTGGTCGGCCAGATCGCGTGCGGCCTGTGCGTCCTCAGGCAGGCCGGAAGCCTTTGCCTTGTCCATCGCCTGCTGCAGCTCGTGGGCGCGGAAGTCGGCCAGCTTCTTCTTGCCCGCGAGGATATACATGCTCAGCTCTTTGAAATAGGCCATGTTCAGCTCGTACATCTTGTCCAGCATCGCAATATCCTTGAGCAGCTGCACCTGATGCTTTTCGAGGGCGGACTGGATGGTCTCGACGTTCGTTTCCGCTTTGCTGTACTTGGTCTTCATGTTGTCGAGCTGGCTGCCCTTTTTCTTGAAGAAGCCGAGGATGCCCTTTTCCTCTTCGGCGGCGTCAAAGTTCTTCAGCTCCCCGATAAGGTCGGTGATCATGCCGCCCACTTCGCCGAGGTCTTTGGTGGACACTTTGGAAAGTGCCGCCTCGGAGAAGTCACCGATCTTCTTCTGGCAGGCGGAGCCGTACTGCAGCACCTGCTGGCTGTTGGTGATGTCGATCTTCTGAGCGAAGGCGTCCACCATCGCCTGCTCCTCGGGGCTGAGCTTGACCTGTTCGGCCTCGGGGGCCGCAGCGGGTTCGGGCTGCTTCTCCTCGGCGGCAGGTGCTTCCACCGGGTCGAGGGTCAGGGTGGGAACAGCGGGTGCGTCTAAGTCAAAATTGAACGTATTATCAGCCATGAGAGATTCCTTCCTTTCCAAATCGATACACGGCCTTGCCCTCTCCGTCAATGCTTCGCATTGCCACCTCTCCCAGAGGGAGAGGCTTTTCCGGGGGCCGGTATGCTGCAAGTTTCCACCAGAGGCTCTCCCTTTGGGAGAGCTGGCGCGTTAGCGCCTGAGAGGGCAAGCCAGTTTTAACTCAGTCCCTGCCCCTTCATCATATTTTGGAGCACCGTCAGATCCGCCGAGAGGTCCATGCTTTCAGCGGCATACAGTGCATCCAGCTGGTTTTCGAATGCAGTGGCGATGGAAGCCGCGTTCCGCTCCACCTCTGCCCGGATCGAAGCGGCATTTTCGCCCCGCACGCCCTGGCGGGCCAGCTTTGCGTACTGCTCCAGCACATTCACCGCGTCGGGCAGATAGTAGTTTGCAAAGCGGCGTACCTGCTTTGCCTTGGCGGGACTGGCCTCCACCGTCTCCACGATGGAGCGGCCTGCCTTTTCCATCCGGGTCATGGCGGCGGAAAGCTCCGGGTCGGGCAGGGCCTCGTTCAGCGCGTGGAGGGCATCCAGCTTCTGCTGGATGTCGGCCAGCATCTCGTCCACATCGCCGCTGCCGGTGTGGAAAGGCACTTCATGCTCCACCACCCGGGGCGGGCAGACCTTCTTTGCCGCGCCGAACATCACGGCTGCGCCGCCCAGCGCGATCAGCAGCGCCCACAGCTTATATGCTGGCAGCGCCGCGCACAGCACCGCGAACACCAGCGCTGCCGCATACCACGGCAGGACGCTGGGCTTTTGGGTGAGGATAACTTTGCTCATGCATTTTCTCCTTTCCCGAAGAGGCGCACCGCCCCTTGTACTCTTCCATAATAAATCCTTTTATCCACAAAACGCAAGTGTTTCATGAATAATTTACAGGTTGGAAACGGTTATATAATCTTTGAGGGCCTCGCCCCAGACCTCGCGCAGGGGTTCGGGGCGGCAGGCGGCGTTGGCGGGGCTGGTGCTGGGCAGCTTGACCGCCGGGATGCCGGAGACCGGCAGCAGATATTTGGTATAAATGCGGTGGGCCGTGGCCCCGTTGCAGAACACTGCCTCAATGGGCGCTTTTGCCAAAAGAGATGCAATGTCGTTCGGCACCACGTCCCGGATAGAGGCGTCCGACGCCCCGGTGATGGTGCAGCTTTCCAGCGTGTCCCACAGGGCGAGGCCGTGGCGGAGGATGATGCCTTTTTTGGCCTCGATGTCCTCCCGGGCGGGGACAGGCTCGCCGGTGAGAGCTGCCATCATGGGCCAGAAACGGTTCTGCGGGTGGCCGTAGTAGAAGGCCATCTCCCGGCTTTTGGGGCTGGGCCATGTGCCGAGGATGAGGGCGCGGCTGTTTTCAGAGTAAACGGGTGCGAAGCTCATCGTTCCATCGTCTCCCATGCAGAGCCGAAGCTGCGGTCGGAGGGCTCCGCCTTCGGGCCGTCGAACCACAGCTCTTCAATAAGGGCAGCAAGTCCGTCCTCCCGCACATCGCCGATGACGCGGTCAGCGGCGGCTTTGGCTTCGTCGGTGCCGTTGGACATACAGCAGCCGAGGCCGGCTGCTTTCAGCATCCCCACATCGTTGGCGGAGTCGCCTGCCGCCACGGCCTCGGCGAGGGAGAGGCCCATCTTCTCGCAGAGGTCTGCGAGGCCCGCGCCCTTGTCGATCCCGCCCCGCACGATGTCGTAGAAGTGGGAGCCGTCGGGCAGCTGGCCGCCCGTCTGCATGAAGTGAAGGTCGAGGTGGCCGTACTTTTCGTTGAACCGCTCCAGCGCCCCCTCGGGAAAGAGGCAGAACGCCGCGTGAGGCATATCAATGAGGTGGCGGTCCTGGTCTTCGCCGTCCACGCAGTCCAGACCGACGCTGTTCATCTGATCGTAGTGCTTGTGGAGGATGTCATACTCGCAGTAAACATAGTATGCATCCTTGAAGTTAAATTGCAGGGGGTAATTGTAGTCCTCACAGAAATCCACCAGCGCGTACATCTCTTCGTTGGTCATGGGGTGCTCTGCCACGATGGCACCGTTCTTGTCCACGACGCAGGCACCGTTGCAGGTGATGGCATAGTCGAACCGGATGCCGCCCAGCTGACCTTTCCGGTTGATGGCTGACCAGGCCCGGCCTGTGCTGAGCACGAATTTTCCCCCGGCGGCCTGAAGCTTCTTCACGGCCTTGACCATGGCCGGACGGGGCTGGCTCTCCCCGAAGGGGACGAGGGTGTTGTCGTAATCGCTTGCGAGAATTTTATATTGCATGGTGTTCTCCTTATATCTATATATAAGCTGAGTATATCACAAAATAGAGGCTTTGTCTCAAGAATATCAACAGTGAAAGCCTCTCCCTTTGGGAGAGGTGGCTGCGCAGCAGACGGAGAGGGCAAGGTCGTTTACAAGAAAGCTGTTTTTTACGATAAAATAAAAACATCCGCATTCCTCTGTTGAAGAAGAAATGCGGATGTTAAAATGGAAAAATCAGGCGATGAAAGCCACCACGATTTGGATGCCCACGCCCACAGCGGCACCGCAGGCCCAGGTCAGGCCGGTGATGAAGAGGTTCTGCTTCCAGGAGGGATTCACCCGCCACAGCACGGCGAGACCCACGCCCGCGCCGGTGCAGAGACCGGCCACGAGGCTCGAGAAGCGGAGTGCGCCCTCGACGTAGAGCTGGGTCATCAGGACGCTGGCGGCACAGTTGGGGACAAGGCCCACCAGTGCGGCCACCACCGGCTGGAAGAAGCCCATCCGGCCCAGCACCGAGGCAAAGACATCCTCGCCGACGCCCTCGACGATGAGGCCGAACACGAGGCTGAACACGAAGATAAAGACAAAGATCTCGAGGGTGTGGCGGAGCGCGGCCTTCCAGATGGGCTGGGGGTGGCCCTCTTCGTCGCTGTGCTCCTCGTGGCAGTCCACCTCGTCGGCGTGGCCGGTGTAGCCGCCGCGCAGGCTGCGGGGCAGGGCCTTGCGGAGGACGAAATCCAGCAGAAAGCCCACAAAGACAGCGTACACGACTTTGATGACCATTAGCAGGATCAGCTTATCCCAGTAGGCGGGCATGGACACCAGCAGGGGGATGGCCTCGTCGCTGGTGGCGAGATAGACGGCCATCAGCGTACCCAGCGTGATGACGCGGGAGGCGTAGAAGTTGGAGGCGATGGCCGAGAAGCCGCACTGCGGCACACAGCCCAGCACCGCGCCCGGCACCGCGCCCCAGCGGCCGCCGCCCGCCAGCAGGGCCTCGATGCGCTCACCGTGGCGGGTCTCGACATATTCAATAAAGAGATAGGCTAAAAACAGGAAGGGGAGCATCTTGGCGGTGTCCACCAGAGTTTCGCTCAGTACATCCAGAAAAAGTTCCATTGTTTGATACCTCGTGATATAAAATAAAGTGAAGATAAAGCTTGCTCTCGCGCCGGTGGCGCGGGGCAGAGCGCTTTTGCATTGGGGCTATTGTTCTCTTTTGATGTCAAAAGAGAACCAGAAAACCACCAGCGATTTCGACGC
>OIGK01000482.1_pt1 | contig 8924 bp, 10 predicted proteins | sample 1582301 | NCBI WGS metagenome assembly OIGK01 (sample SAMN02674607, study PRJEB24791) | human gut metagenome, SKBSTL069 | isolation source: stool | host: Homo sapiens | place: USA | reverse complement strand
AAAAGAGAAAGAGAGTATCATCCCTTATGAAAATTGCGTGTATTTCCCTTGGCTGCCCGAAGAATCAGGTCGATCTGGACGTGATGGTCCACATCCTGCTGTCGGCGGGCCACGAGACGGTGGCTGACCTCGCAGAAGCGGACGTCATCCTCGTCAACACCTGCGGCTTCATCGAGAGCGCCAAGACCGAAGCCATCGAGAACATCCTGGAGGCCTGCTCCTACAAGCAGGCGAATCCCAACCTGAAGGTGGTCGTCACCGGCTGTCTGGCCGAGCGCTATCGCAGCCAGATCGAAGAAGAGATCCCCGAGGTGGACGCCGTGGTCGGCTGTGCCTCCAACAAGGCCATCGACTCCATCGTGGCCCGTCTGTTCAACGGTGAAGAACATCTGGAGAGCTACGGCCTCAAGAAGGACTTTCCTCTGGGCGGCAAGCGCGTCATCGGTACGCCTGCCCACTATGCGTACTTAAAAATCGCCGAGGGCTGCAACAACCGCTGCCACTACTGCGCGATCCCCGGCATCCGCGGCCCGCTGCGCAGCCGCGAGATGGCCGACTGTGTGGCCGAGGCCCGCTGGCTGGCCGGTGAGGGCGTCAAGGAGCTCATCATCGTGGCCCAGGACCCTACCGCCTACGGTGAGGACTGGGGCAAGCCGGGCAGCATCTGCGAGCTGCTGGACAAGCTGAACAAGATCCCCGGCCTCGAGTGGATCCGCATCATGTACGCTTACCCGGAGCGCATCACCGACGACTTCATCGCCGCCATGAAGCGGAACGAGAAGGTCCTGCCTTATCTCGACCTGCCCATCCAGCACTGCAACGACACGATTCTGAAAAACATGAACCGCCGCTCCAACCGCGCCGAGCTGCTGGACGTCATCGGCAAGCTGCGCCGTGAGATCCCGAACATCACCCTCCGCACTACCCTCATCGCGGGCTTCCCGGGTGAGACGGAAGAGCAGTTCGAGGACCTGTGCAACTTCGTGAAGGAAGTGCAGTTCGACCGTCTGGGCTGCTTTGCCTACTCTGCCGAGGAGAACACCGTTGCCGCCAGGATGGACGGCCAGATCGATCAGGATGTCAAGGACAAGCGCGCTGAGCTGGTGATGCAGATCCAGACCGGCATCATGGCCCAGAAGCAGGCCGCAAAGGTGGGCCAGACTGTCCGCGTCCTCTGCGACGGCGTGGACGACGAGAGCGGCCTCTACCTCTGCCGCACCGCTGCCGATGCCCCCGAAGTGGACGGCAACGTCTGCGTGTCCAGCGAAGAGCCGCTTTACCCCGGCGAGTTCTATGATGTGCTGGTGGACGACAGCGACCTTTACGATTTGTATGGTACTGTTGCAAAATAACAGATTGGAGGATAATTTTGTATGAATCTGCCCAATAAACTCACTCTGACCCGCATCCTGCTGGTGCCGGTGTTCATGATCTTCGTCTCGCTCGGTCAGTATATCACGCCGAGCTACAACCCGCGGTATTACCTCATCGCCGGCCTCATCTTCGCCGTGGCCAGCTTCACCGACTTCCTCGACGGCCATCTGGCCCGCAAGTGGAACATGGTCACCGACTTCGGCAAGTTCGCCGACCCGCTGGCCGACAAGCTGCTGACGACGGTGGCCTTCATCTACATGATGCGGGACGGCGTGTGCAGCCCTGTGGTGCTCTGCATCATTCTGGCCCGCGAGTTCGCCGTCTCCGGCCTCCGCATGGTGGCCGCCGGTGCAAAGGACGGCAAGGTCATCGCCGCCAACATGTGGGGCAAGGTGAAGACCGTGCTCCAGATGCTGACCATCCTCTTCTACTACTTCACGGTCTCCCTGACCGGCAATGTGCTGGGCCAGCAGTGTGCAGACATCGCCTCCGTGCTGTGCTGGGTCGTGGCCGCTGTCACCGCCATCTCCGGCATCAAGTACCTGTGGGATAACCGCAGCTTCATCAATACGGCAAAATAAGCGCCCGTCCGGGTGTAAAAAAGAAACGAGCGGAAAAAACCGCTCGTTTCTTTGATATTCCAACAAAAAATTACAGATAGGAGAGTGAAACGGTGCTGAAAAACATCCTGACTGTCCTGCGGAAGCTGGCCTCGGCGGCAATGAACTTCCTGATCGTGTACTTCGAGACCATCGCCGTTCCCATGAGCTGGGCCATGGGCGGGACCATCATGTTTACGATGTACACCGAGCTGTCCAACATCTTCAACGGCGCGGTCTGCCTGCTGGTGGGTCTGTGGCAGCTGAGCTGCATCTTCACCGGGCGGGAGCTTCCTCTCTGGCTCAAGCGGCTCAAGTTCATCTCCACCAGCTGCCTCGCCATGACCTTTTTAACGGTGGTCATCATCCTCGCCCCCATGTACGAGGACGGCAACGGCTGGTACATCATGCTTTTCACGGGCTCGATGCTCTACCACCATTTCCTCAACCCGGTGCTGGCGATTCTGTCGCTGGTGCTCTTCGAGCGTCTGCCCCGCCTGCCGCTGGGGCAGGTCTGGTGGGCGCTGGTGCCGACGATCCTATACGGTCTGTATGATCTGCACGGCAATATTACAGGCACCATCGACGGCCCCTACCCCTTCATGCGGGTATACGACCAGACCATTCAGGAGACGCTGATGTGGTTTGCCATCATCCTCGTCACAAACCTGCTGTACGCCTTTCTGCTCTGGTGGCTGGGCGGCAACGGGAGAAAAAGCAAGGTGGGTCTGGAATTCAGGACATAAGAAAAAGGACTGCTGCGGATGCATCAGTCCTTTTTATATACAGTCTTACAGCAGCGGGATGCCTGCCTTCTCACAGGCTTCGCGGGTGGCGTTGTCCCAGACGCTTGCCTGCACCTCACCGATGTGGGCGCTGCCCAGCAGCAGCATGCACAGACGGCTCTGGCCGATGCCGCCGCCGATGGTGTAGGGCAGCTCGCCGTTCAGCACAGCCTTGTGGAAGGGCAGCTCGCGGCGGTCGTCGCAGCCGGCGGCGGTGAGCTGGCGGTCCATGCTCTCGGGGCTGACGCGGATGCCCATGCTGCTCAGCTCGTAGCTGCACTGCAGCGGCTCGTTCCAGAACAGCAGGTCGCCGTTCAGATCCCAGTCGTCGTAGTCGGGGGCGCGGCCGTCGTGGGGCTTACCGCTTTTGAGGGGAGCACCGATCTTCATCAGGAAGGTGGTGCCGTTCTCCTTGACGATGGCATTCTCCCGCTCCTTCGGGGTCAGGTCGGGGTACTTATCCTCCAGCTCCTGGGTGGTGATGAAGGTGACGTTGGGGGTGTGGAGCGGCAGATCCTGCAGCTGGGGGAACATGGCGTGCAGGTTCATCTCGGTGGCGCAGACCGCCGACACGATGGAGCGCACGACGTTCTTCAGATACGTCTCGTTCCGGTCTTCCTCACGGATGACCTTCTCCCAGTCCCACTGGTCCACATAGATGGAGTGGAGGTTGTCCATGTCCTCGTCGCGGCGGATGGCGTTCATGTCGCAGTAGAGGCCCTTGCCCACGCGGAAGCCGTAGTCCTTCAGGGCTTTGCGCTTCCACTTGGCCAGCGACTGGACGACCTGCACCTCGATGCCGCTGTCCTTGGTGTCGAAGGTGACCTTCCGCTCGACGCCGTTCAAATCGTCGTTCAGGCCGGTAGAAGCCTCGACGAAGAGCGGTGCCGACACGCGGTAGAGGTTCAGCGTGGCGCACAGGGTGTCAGCGAACAGCCGCTTCACGGTGCCGATGGCGCGCTGGGTGTCGTACAGGTTCAGTGCGGGCGTGTAGTTTTCCGGAATGATGATCTTGCTCATAGCAGATTACCCCTCTCTTGCTGCCCCGCGCCGCCGAATCGCCGCGCCGAGGGCAGCTTCCCTTAATCGCAAGTTTCACAGATATGCCTATGGGTAACAGCATATTTGCGATATGCAGTTTGCGGATGCTGCCAGACCATTGAAAACGCAAACTGCTATATTAAAGTAAATTATGGCACAAGTTGAGGGCGATGTAAAGGGGGAAAGCGCTGATTTGGAGATGGAGTCAGGGCTTTTGGCGCAGAATAAACCTCGGCCCTTCCGCGCCCACAGTCCCGGTCGGAACAAAGCCCACCCGGTGCAGCACCGCCTGCGAGGCGGTATTGCCGGGGTCAGTCTCGGCCTCGACGGCGGTGACGCCGGGCTGTTCGAAGGCCCAGCGGCAGGCGGCGCGGACAGCCTCGGTGGCGTAGCCCTGATGTTCATATTCCGGCAGAAGGCCGTAGCCGATCTCGGGCTGGCCGTTTTCGGGCAGGCCCTTGAAGCAGAGGTCGCCTACCCAGTCGCCGGAATCGTTCTGGTAAAGCCCCCATGCGGTGTACCAGACCCACTGCTCGGGGTGGGCGAGGGAAAGATTCAGCATATCGGTGTAGGGCTGGATGAGCTCCGGGTCGGTGGTGCGGGCCAGAAGGGCGCGCATCCCATCGGGCTGCAGGGGGATGAGAAAAAGACGTTCGGTGATAAGTTGCATGATAAAACCTCCGGGCAGCATTTTTGCCCAGTGTAGCACAAGCCGGGCAGGGGAGTCAAACGCTTGACTTACGCCCCGGCGGCTATTATAATAGGTTTGTAAAAGGATAAATGCGTTTATCCGGGCAGAGTAGCGCTGCATCGTCTGGGCAGAGAGAACGGGCCGTTGGCTGGAAGCCTGTTTGCAGACCGCCGCGTGAAGTGCGCCCGGACAGCACGCTGCGGGAAGCTGAGTATCGCAGCGCGGATGGCCGCCGTTATCGGCTTTGAGCGACAAACCGGAGTGGAACCGCGATTTTGAGAAAAGACCGCCTTCGATGCTGTGCTTTTGGCATGGCGTTGGAGGCTTTTGCTTTTTCGGGCAGGCTCGCAGGAGCTGGCCCTCTTTGCCAAGGGCTCCCCTCGATAGGGGAGCTGTCGAGCGAAAGCGAGACGGAGAGGTTTATGATCACGGCTCCGGTCTGTCCCACAAAAAGGAGTATTCAACTATGCAGATCTTCAACACCCTGACCCGCCAGAAGGAAGAGTTCGTGCCGCAGGTGCCGGGCGAGTACCGCATCTACGTCTGCGGCCCCACCGTCTACAACTATATCCACATCGGCAATGCCCGCCCGCTCATCGTCTTCGACACCCTGCGCCGCTACCTCGAGTACCGCGGCAACAAGGTCATCTATGTCTCCAACATCACCGACATCGATGACAAGCTCATCAAGAAGGGCCAGGAAGAGGGTACTTCCATGAAGGAAGTCGCCCAGCGCTTCGAGGCCGAGTACCTGAAGGATGCCGCCGGTCTGAACTGCAAAAAGCCCACCGTCCAGCCCCGCGCTACCGAGCACATCCAGCAGATCCTCGACATCGTGAAAGACCTCATTGAGAGCGGCCACGCCTATGTCGCAAAGAACGGCGACGTCTACTTCCGCGTCAAGAGCGACCCCGAGTACGGCAAGCTGAGCCACCTCAAGCTGGACGACCTCGAGAGCGGCAACCGCGAGCTGCGCAGCCAGATGGAGGACGACCTGAAGGAAGATCCCGCCGACTTCGCCGTCTGGAAGGCCGCAAAGCCCGGCGAGCCCGCATGGGAGAGCCCCTACGGCATGGGCCGTCCGGGCTGGCACATCGAGTGCAGCGCCATGAGCCGCACCCATCTGGGCAAGACCATCGACCTCCACTGCGGCGGTCAGGATCTCATCTTCCCCCACCATGAGAACGAGATCGCCCAGAGCGAGTGCGCCAACGGCTGCGAGTTCGCCCGCTACTGGATGCACAACGGCTTCATCAACGTGGACAATCAGAAGATGTCCAAGAGCCTGCACAACTTCTTCACCGTCCGCGACGTGGCCAACCTCTACGGCTACGAGCCCATCCGCTACTTCATGCTGACCGCCGGCTACCGGATGCCGCTGAACTACACCGTGGACCTCATCGAGAGCTGCAAGAACAGCCTCGAGCGTCTCTACACCTGCCGCGAGAACCTCGACTTTGCCCTGAGCAAGACCGAGTTCGGCACCGACGAGACGCTGAAGGAGAAGGCCGAGGAAGCAAAGAAGAAATTCTGCACCGCCATGGACGACGACCTGAACACCCCCGATGCCCTGGCTGCTGTCTTCGACCTCGTCAAGGACATCAACACCCTGTCCGCCGCTTCCAGTAAGGCTGCTCTCGAAGCCGGCGCTGCCGCCTTCGACGAGATCACCGGTGTGCTGGGCCTGATGTACAACCGCAAGAAGGACGAAGTTCCCGCCGAGGTGACTGAACTGGTGGAGAAGCGTGCCGCCGCCAAGAAGGCCAAGGACTGGGCTGCCGCCGACGCCATCCGCGCACAGCTCACCGAGATGGGCTGGGCCGTGAAGGATACCGCTCAGGGTCCCCAGCTGAGCAAGCTGTAATCTGAATATCCGATGCAGGGCAGACCTGCGCTTTGCCAAAAGCTGGAGGCTTTGGACGGCGCGGGCCTGCCCTGCTTTTTTCGTGGAAAAGGGAAACATAAAAATCGACAAAATCCGAAAAGAGTTGTTGTGATATTGCTGATTTTGACAGAACATTTTACATCTCTGGCCGCGTTTGCGGCGGCTGCAGCTCTGGTGTTGTGCCTCGTGGGCTGCGGGGAGCTGTTCGAGAAGCCCGATACTCTCTGTCACGCGGCCCTGATGATGACCGACCTCGACAACCTCAAGACCATCAACGACACGTATGGCCACGACTGGGGTGACATTTATCTGCGGCAGACAGCCCACAGCTTACGGCAGGGCTCGCCCAGCGGCACTGTGGTGGCCCGCCTTTCCGGCGACGAGTTCCTGCTGCTGTTCTACGGCTATGAGACGCGGGAGGCCCTGTGGGCGGACATCAAGAAGCTGGAAGAGAACTTTGCCCAGAGCAGTGCTGCTCTGCCGGACGGCAAGGGTCTATGCATCCGGATGTCCGGCGACAGAGCCTGTGGCCATCGACGAAAAGGCCGCCGAGGTCATCGCCGAGGTGGAGCGCCGGAAAGCCGAGCGGGAAGAAGCCGGGTCTTAAAAAGCAAAAAGCATCGCCCTCTGTATTGGCATTGTGCCGGTACAGAGGGCGATGCTTTGTCTATCTTTACTGAATGAAGCCGACGAAGAGGGGGCAGAGCACGGCGGTGAGGACGCCGGCCACGGCGATGGACAGGCCGCTCATGGCACCTTCGACCTCACCCATCTGCAGAGCTTTGCTGGTGCCTACGGCATGGGCCGAGGTGCCGATGCCGACGCCCTTTGCGATGGGGTCGGTGATGTGGAAGACCTTGCAGACCACCTCGGCCAGCAGGTTGCCCGCGATGCCGGTGAGGATGACGATGGCACCCGTCAGGGCCGCGATGCCGCCCAGCTCAGCGGCGACGTCCATGCTGATGGCCGTGGTGACGGACTTCGGCAGTAGGGTGGCGTACTGCTCCCGGGTGAGGCCCAGCGCGAGGGCCAGAGCCAAAGCGCTGCCCAGGCTCACCAGCGTACCCACTGAGATGCCCGCGATGATGGCGGCGGCATTCTCTTTCAGCAGATCCCACTTTTCATAGAGCGGGATGGCGAGGCTGATGGTGGCCGGCAGCAGCAGATAGTTCACTGGGGCGGCACTGACCTTGTAGTCGGCGTAGGAGATGTTCAGCACACTCAGCAGGATGATGACGAAGATGCTGCCCAGCAGCAGCGGGTTGAAGATGGCCTTGCCGGTGGCTTTGTTGATGAGAGCACCCAGCGCGAAAGCGGCCAGCGTCAGCAGCACGCCCCACGCGGCGGACCCGGAGAGGAAGCCCTGTAAGAGATCAGTCATGTTCGGCCTCCTTCTTTGCAGCGCGGCGGCTGGTGAGGGCCTGGGTGGTGCGGCCTGCACTCACGAGGACCAGCACCGTCACCGGGATGATGGCGATGACGATGGGCAGCAGCATCTCGCCCATCTCTGCCCACAGCTCCATGACGCCCGCGGCGGCAGGCACAAACAGCAGCGGGAAGATGCCGGTGAGGAACAGGCCCACTTCCTTGACCTGCTCGAGCTTCACGATGCCGAAGCGGAGCGCGGCCAGAAGCAGCAGCAGGCCGTAGATGCTGGCCGGGAGGGGGAGCGGGAGCACTGCGTGGCAGATCTCGCCCAAAAAACAGAACGCCAGAATACGCGAAAATTGAAACAGATAGTTCGTAAGGATGCCTCCTTTGGCTCGGCTGAACAGGAAAATACAAAACAGGATACAAGTCAACAGTATAATCCAAAAATCCCTGCGGCGCAACGGCAATACTGGCCAAGATTTTGCCCCTTTGGTGCGGAAAATTGGAGGTTTGGATAGTGTGCCTGTCCCAAGCCCTGCGGCGTGGCCGTGCTGTTCGAGTTCTGTACCGATCTGCCGACTCACGTTGACAGTAGAAACAAAAAAAGAGCCTCTAACTTTCGTTAGAGGCTTTTGGTGGAGCATTCTCCACAGCAGGCGAACCCGAAGGATTCATTCCAGATACTGCGGCAGATTCCATGAACCGCGCAGGATACGGTGGATCTCCACGATTCTGGCAGGGTCGTTGACCTGATAGAACACAAGATACTGGTCGATGACCATTTTACGGTATACCGGGTCAAGAGGATAGATTTCACACATCTTTGGGTTATCGCTCAGTTTTGTGATTTTATCCCGCAGCTCTTTCAGTACACGGCTGGCTGTTTTGGGATAAAAGCCCGAAAGATACCGGGCGATATCGTTCAAATCCTGCACGGCAAGGGGCAGATATTTGATCTTATACGTCATACTGCTTGCCCAGCGTCTCCCATACGCTTTCGTGGTCTGCCCACTGCGTGTCGGGGTCAGCTGCCTGCTGTTTTGCCTTGGCAAGCTCCTCGGCAACATACCGTTGGTGCAAAAACTCTTCGTACTTGGCGTAGTCCTCAATGTTGATGAGAACTGATTCTCCACGGCCATGATTCGTGATGATCACATGGTCGTGGTCTTTGAGCATCT
>OIGK01000454.1_pt1 | contig 9331 bp, 9 predicted proteins | sample 1582301 | NCBI WGS metagenome assembly OIGK01 (sample SAMN02674607, study PRJEB24791) | human gut metagenome, SKBSTL069 | isolation source: stool | host: Homo sapiens | place: USA | reverse complement strand
CGTATCGAAAGAAAGTCTGAAAAATAACATCGGTTTAAAGTTTGCTTTCCGCTCCACAGATACCAATGAAATCAAGCAGACCTTAGAGTTTTTCGGGCTGGACAGTGAGGACGAAAACAACCAGAAACGGTTGAGGGATTTGGAGAACGGACAATGCTTAATGCAGGATTTATACGGGCGTGTCGGTGTGGTACATATACACCCTGTCTTTGTAGAACTGCTCCATGCCTTTGATACCAGACCGCCGATAAAAAGTGAGGTGGATTTGGAATGATGAAATCTGTCACAAAAGAAAAGGTATTCCATGTACTGAAACAGGTTCTGCTTGCCGTGACCGTCACGCTGGTACTGCTGTCCCTCCTTGGGACGGTAGCTCATGCGTCTGGACTGGTCGATGATACAGTCAATGCAGACAACCTGTATTCAAAGTATCCGCTTTCCAACTATCAGCTTGATTTCTATGTGGACAATAGCTGGTCGTGGCTACCGTGGAACTGGCTGGACGGCATTGGAAAATCGGTACAGTACGGGCTTTACTGCATTACCAACTTTGTCTGGACGATAAGCCTTTATTTAAGCAATGCCACGGGCTATGTGGTGCAGGAAGCCTATAAACTTGATTTTATTAACGATATGGCAGACAGTATCGGAAAGAGCATACAGACCCTTGCAGGCGTAACACAGAACGGTTTTTCCAGCTCTGGCTTTTATGTTGGTTTCCTGCTTCTCATTATCTTAGTGGTGGGAATGTATGTTGCTTATACGGGACTGATTAAACGGGAAACCAGCAAGGCACTTCACGCTGTTATCAACTTTGTGGTGGTGTTCGTGCTGTCCGCTTCGTTTATTGCCTACGCTCCCGACTACATCAAGAAGATAAATGAATTTTCATCAGACATCAGTACCGCTTCTTTGGACTTGGGAACAAAAATCATGCTCCCCAACTCTGACAGCGAGGGCAAGGACAGCGTGGACTTGATACGGGACAGCCTATTTTCTATTCAAGTGGAACAGCCGTGGCTACTTCTGCAATTCGGTAACAGCAACATAGAAGAAATCGGGACAGACCGTGTGGACGCATTGGTATCTGCAAGCCCAGAGGACGAGGACGGAAAGACCAGAGAGGAAGTCGTGAAAACAGAAATCGAGGACAACGACAACAACAATCTGACGATACCGCAGGTGGTAAACCGTTTAGGTATGGTGTTCTTCCTCTTGTTCTTCAACTTGGGGATAACGATATTTGTATTCTTGCTTACGGGCATGATGTTGTTTAGCCAGATACTTTTTATTATCTTTGCAATGTTTTTACCTATCAGCTTTTTACTTTCCATGATACCTAGTCAAGAAAATCTGGCAAAGCAGGCAATCGTAAGGGTATTTAATACCATAATGACACGGGCAGGAATAACGCTCATTGTAACGGTGGCGTTCAGCATTTCCAGTATGTTTTATAACATTTCCACAGATTACCCGTTTTTCATGGTGGCGTTCTTGCAGATAGTATGTTTCGCTGGTATCTACATGAAGCTGGGCGACTTAATGAGTATGTTCTCTTTGAACGCTAACGACAGTCAAAGCATGGGACGTAGGATATTCCGCAGACCGTATCTATACTTGGCACATAGGGCTAGGCGTATGGAAAGACGGCTTGCTGGTGCGGTTACTGCTGGTGGTGTTGCTGGTGCGGTGGCTGGTAGTTCTGTTGCTGGCAAAAGAGCTGAAAGAAAAAATACAGCTTCTAAAGAAAATCGGGGCAATACCACTTCCAGCATGGGACAGCGTGCAGGCTCAAAGGTGGGTGCTGTCTTAGATACGAAAAATAAAGTGAAAGACAAGGCAAATGCTGTCAAAGAAAATATCAAGGATATGCCGACACAGACCGCTTATGCGGTGTATTCCGCAAAGGAAAAGGCAAAGTCCAGCGTGTCCGACTTCAAGCGTGGCATGGTGCAGGAACAGCAGTCCAGACAGACGGGACGATTGGAAAAGCAGGAACAGCATAGACAGAATATCGCTGACAAACGTATGGAGCTTCAAAAGGCACAAGAAGCAAGGCACGCACAGCGAAAGGCTGACGGATCAGCGACAGCGGGAGCTACCCGTCCCCATGAGCGACCAGCCACAGCTTCAAAGCCGAGTGCGGAAAAAATGCAGGAAGTCAAACGTCCTGCCACAGCGACCACTTCAAAAGCAAGTGAGCCAGTCAAGACAAATGTTATCAAAGAGCGTCCGTTATCTTCTGGTGCTTCTGATAAGAAAGCGACCCAGTCGGCACAGCCAGTACATAGGCAGAATGTAGAAAAAGTGGTATCGCAGGAAACACGCCAGAATTACACCAAAGACCGCAGGACAAAGGTTCAGCAGACGCAGAGCGTCCAGAAGAACCAGCAGACCACAGAGAAAACCCGTAACCTTGTAACGAAGAAAGGACAGAAGAAAAAATGAAACTGAAACATATCGCTATCATTGGCAGTCTGTTTCCTATCCTCTTTTCTCTGGTGCTTTTCTTTGGTGTCTTGATTAGTGCGGACAGCGACGACGAGAACAGCAACTTTTCTTCTGGCATTACGGGTATGAACTTATCCGCAGAAGTCTTGAAACATCAGCCTATGGTGGAAAAATACGCCAGAGAAAACGGTATCTCCGAGTATGTCAATGTGCTATTGGCTATCATTCAAGTAGAAAGTGGCGGTACGGCAGAAGATGTTATGCAGAGTTCGGAAAGTCTGGGATTACCGCCTAATTCCTTAGATACGGAAAGCTCAATCAAGCAGGGGTGTAAATATTTTGCGTCCCTGCTTTCTTCCTGCAAAAATCAAGGTATCGACGATTTGAATGTAGCGATACAGTCCTATAACTATGGCGGTGGCTATGTGGGATATGTGGCAGGAAAAGGAAAGAAACACACTTTTAATCTTGCAGAGAGCTTCGCCCGTGAGAAATCGGGTGGAAAGAAAGTAACCTACACCAACCCGATAGCCGTTGCTAAGAATGGGGGCTGGCGGTATGGCTATGGAAATATGTTCTATGTGGAAGTAGTCAATCAGTATTTAGCAGTTCCGCAGGTATCGGGAGAACTGGCACAAAAGGTAATGAATGAAGCGTTGAAATATCAAGGCTGGAAGTATGTGTATGGTGGCAGTAACCCGAACACTTCCTTTGATTGTAGCGGACTTGTGCAATGGTGCTATGGAAAAGCTGGTATCTCCTTACCGAGAACAGCACAAGCACAGTATGACGCTACCCAACATCTTCCACTCTCGCAGGCAAAGGCTGGGGACTTGGTATTTTTCCATTCCACTTATAACGCTGGAAGTTATGTAACACACGTCGGTATCTATGTAGGAAATAATCAGATGTACCATGCAGGCGACCCGATAGGATATGCAGACCTAAGTAGTAGTTACTGGCAACAGCACTTAATCGGTGCAGGACGAGTAAAACAATAGAAAGGACTTGAAAAATATGTTTAAGAAGAATAAGAAACAGACAGAAACTATCAAAGAACCAAAAGAAAAAAAGGTGCGTACTGTCAAGGTAGGCACACATAAGAAAACCGTGATTGCGTTGTGGGTGGTGCTTGTCGCAAGCGTGAGCTTTGGGGTGTATAAGAATTTTACGGCTATCGACCAGCACACCACCCATGAAAAAGAAATCATTGAACTTCGCTTGCAGGACACCAACGGGATAGAAAATTTCGTGAAAAACTTTGCGAAGTCCTATTACACATGGGATAACAGCAAAGAAGCTATCGAAGCAAGGACGCAGGCAATCAGCGGTTATCTGACAAAGGAATTGCAGGACTTAAATGTAGACACCATTAGAACCGATATACCGACCAGCTCCACGGTTACAGATGTGATTGTATGGCATATCGAGCAATCGGGAGCGGACACTTTTTCTGCTACCTACGAAGTAGATCAGCAGATAAAAGAGGGAGAACAGACAAGCAATGTGAAAGCAACCTATATTGTAAAAGTCCATGTGGACGCTGACGGGGATATGGTAATCGTTCAGAACCCTACCCTTGCACCAGCAGTTGAAAAATCAGACTATGAGCCTAAGACACCAGAAGCAGACGCAAGCGTGGACGCTGATACGGTAAATGACGCTACCGCTTTTCTGGAAACATTCTTTAAGCTGTACCCAACAGCGACGGAAAAAGAGCTTGCTTACTATGTATTGGGAAATGTGATTGAACCTATCGGCAGGGACTACCTTTATTCTGAACTGGTAAACCCTATCTTTATAAAGGACGGCGACAATGTGAAAGTCAAGGTTGCGGTAAAATTCATTGATAATCAGACAAAAGCGACGCAGGTATCGCAGTATGAGCTTGTGCTACATAAGGATAGTAACTGGAAGATTGTAGGATAAATGATATAGCGTGCATTTCCTATCAGATTTGCACGCTTTTACAAAACGACAAGAAAACTGTGCAAAAATATTGACTTGTAATGACCGAATGCTATAATATAAATAACAAGTGTACTTGGTATTATTTGAAAGGAGCGTTATATAATGGATAAAGAAAAAATACTATCACAAAACAAAAAAGAGAATCTATATCTTGATGAATACGAAAAACATATTAAACTTCAAGGGAAATCTTTTGGCTTAATGTTTGTTTTATTTATCTGCATTTTAATTCTTTTCATTAAAGCAGTTTGTAAAGAACCTTACTATGACATAATGACAATTATTGGGTCTGTGGCATTTGGCTCTATGGGTTATGAAGCACATATTTCAAAAAATAAATCCAAATTTGTTATTGCTTTATTCTTTCTTCTATTTATGGGGTATTACTTTTATAAATTTTTAATGGTAGGTTTATAGAATGGACGAACATTTAATTTTGAGAAACAGATTAAAAACTGTACGAAAAGAAAAAAAATTATCACAAACAGAATTAGCTGAACTAGTCGGGGTTTCTCGGAATACAATTAGTTCTATTGAAACTGGACAATTTAATCCAACAGCAAAATTGGCATTAGTGCTTTGTATAGCTTTAGATAAAAAATTTGAAGAATTATTTTATTTTAATTAAAGGAGAGAACGATTATGGAATTAGAGGAATTGATTGTTGAAATAGTTATAGGATTGTTTTTACTTTTTACATCTTATCAAATAGGTATAAAAGAGAATATTACTTTATTACATGGTTATCATTATACACAACTTGACCCTAAAGATAAAAAGGTGTTTACAAAAAAAATAGGAATAGGCACTTTACTGGTTAGTATTGGTATTCTTGTTATGCCGATTATCAATTTAATCTCTCATTCTGAATTAGGCTATTACATAGGTCTTATTTTGATTGTTGTAGGAGTGTTTTATATCATATTCATCATTGTAAAATACAATGGAAAACTTATTAGCTTTAAAAAGTAGAATTGAGGTATGAATATGATAGGACTGAACAAAAGAGATATAAAAAAGGCATTGAAAGCTGGTGCAAAAGCTGGCGGTGTATCATTGGCTGATGTTCGGGCGGATATTGAAGCTACGATTGATGAAGCTATGAATAGCACCGACCCAGAGGTGCAGGCAAATTTCAAAAAGTATTTTGGGAATAAACGCCCTACGCCAGAGGAATACATTTATACCATTACGAAAAAGACAACGGTAAAATTATAATAAAAGGGTCGTGGAAATGCTTCACAGAATTGTGATCTGCATTATCACGGCTCTTTTACTCTCTGTTTACTTTCAAAACTGTAAGTGTAATTGAATACTGCCCTTGCTATAATTTAATTGTATTCCAAAACAAATAAATGTGGCAGGAAGAAAGGAGCGATTTTTAATGGAACACATTTTAAATTTAGAGCAAGTAAAAAAATACTACGGGGGTAACTCTGGAAATATCACAAAGGCAGTAGACGGTATTTCTATGTATGTAGATAAGGGCGAATTTGTCGCAATCATGGGAGCTAGTGGTTCTGGAAAGACTACCCTATTAAACTGTATCTCTACGATTGATACTGTAACCAGCGGACACATTACAGTCAATAATCAAGATATTACCAAAATCAAGGATAAAGATTTTGCTGATTTCAGACGTGAAAATTTAGGGTTCATTTTTCAAGATTTCAACCTTTTAGATACTTTAACGATTGGAGAAAACATTTCTTTATCATTGGTTATCAACAAACAGAACCCTACTGATATTGAGAAAAGAGTTCATGCTATCGCCGATAAATTGGGTATTCGTGATATTTTATCGAAATTTCCTTATGAAGTTTCTGGCGGACAAAAACAGCGTTGTGCTTGTGCTAGAGCCTTAATCAATGAACCGAAACTGATTTTAGCTGATGAACCGACGGGAGCTTTGGACTCAAAAGCTTCCAGATTATTACTGGAAACAATGTCTGAAATCAACAAGAAAATGCAGGCTACTATTTTAATGGTAACACATGACCCGTTTAGTGCGTCTTTCTGTGAACGTATTTTGTTCTTGAAAGACGGTAAAATATTCAATGAAATTTTCAGAGGGGAAAAAAGCAGAAAAGATTTCTTCAATGAAATACTGGATATATTAACCTTGCTCGGAGGTGAAGTGGGAAATGTTAGGTAAGTTAGCGTATAGAAATACAAAAAGAAATATTAAAGATTATTTGATTTATCTGATAACCGTTACTACATCCTTTTCTCTTATATTTGCTTTTAATTTGGTGGCAAGTTCTGATGAAATTGTAAAGTTATGTTCCAGTATGGATGCATTTAAGAATTCATTGTTCGCTGTAAATATCCTTATTATTTTTGTGATATGCTTTTTGATCAACTATACAACGAAATTTATGTTTGAAAAAAGAAGTAAAGAATTAGGAACATATATGCTTCTTGGCATTAAGAAAAAAGAAATTGCCCACTTAGTTATAATTGAAAATATACTGTTGGGAATTTTAGCATTTGTATTAGCTATTCCTATTGGCTTTTTATTCAGCCAGTTTGTGTCGTTAGTAATTGTAAACTTACTGGGTATTCCAAAAACTCTCTTTATTTCTTTGAATTTTGTTTCTATTGGACTATTGATAATTTATTTTTTAACTATTTATGTTTTGGTTTTACTTAATCTATTAAGAAGAATAAGTAAAATGACGATACGTGATTTTCTTTACTTTGATAAACAAAATGAAAAGAAAATGTTCCGTGACAGTAAAAAAAGAAATGTCATTTTTGTTTTAAGTATTATTCTTGGTGCGATTTCTCTTTTTCTCTGGAATTCACGTTGTACTATGGATAATTTTAATAAGCAAGAAACACTTACCTATTTGATGGTAAGCGTAATCATGTTGATTATCAGCATTTATGGTATATCTACAACTTGTGCAGATATGTTCTTGACTGTTTTGTTAAAGAATAAAAAAATGAAATATCAAAATGATAATCTGTTTGTAGCAAGAACATTTGCTTCTAAAGCAAGAACAATGAGCTTCACATTTGGTACATTGTCTATGTTGATTTTAATTTCACTGCTGGCTCTGAATTATTCTAGTATCAACAAAGCTTCGTATGATATCAGCGTGAATTTAAATGCACCATATGATGTACAACTCTTTGATGATAAGCAGGTATTTGATGAATATATTCGAGTAATTGAAGAAGAATATACGATTGTTAATACCATTGAGTACAACATTTATAAAGAGCCGAATCATCAGGTACAAAATTTTTTCCAATCAGAATATTATGATTTTGACCCAGTCTTGAAGTTAAGTGATTATAATAGATTACTAGAATTAAGAAAGATGCCGTTGCTTTCTTTAAATGATAACGAATACTATATAGTTACAAATAGCAAGTTTGCATATGAGGTTGAAGATAACAAAGATATTGAAACCATAACAGTAGCAAATAAAAATTTGAAATTAAAAGGATATGACACTAAGTCTTATTGGAACTCTATAACTAATACTGGCAGATTTGTTGTTGTACTTCCAGATAAATATGTTCAAGGACTTGAAGTATCAGAAAATCATTTGATTATAGATACAAAAGAAGATACAGACGCAGAATTAGAAAATAAGATAAAAGAAGATATGCAACATCAATTAGTAAAGGTTGATGAAAATGGAGAAATAAATGACGAATCGTATAGAGTAAACGTAAGAGGTGCAGAAATAGAACAACAAAAAGCAATGGTTGCAATAGTAGCCAGTCTGTTTATGTACATTGCATTTATTTTGATTTCCGCAGTAGGAACAATTTTGGCAGTTCAATCATTGAGCGACTCTACTAAATACAAATATCGCTACCTGACCTTGCGAAGATTAGGAATAAATGATAAGTCGCTATTTAAGACAATCAGAAAACAATTATTGATATTATTTTGTGTCCCTGCAATATCAGCAATATTATGTTCTTTCGTGATGATGTCGTCATTGAATAATGTGTATCAACAAATTTTGGGAGATAAACACCTTTATCTAATGTACTTTGGCTTGAATTTAATTATCTTCTTCCTAATTTATAGTATTTACTGGATTGCAACGTATATTGGTTTTAAACGAAATATCAACGAGGAGAGTTAGACTTTTCTAGCTCTCCTACTGTGAAATTATTATAATGATAAATCAAGGGGGTGTTGAAATGAGAATAGCAATTATCGAAGATGATGAAATCACTCGTTTGGAGCTTTCTAAATTATTGAACACACAAGGATATGAAACAGTTTTATTGACTGACTTTGGAAACCTGACAGATGAATTAAAGCAATATTCCATAGAACTGGTTCTGCTTGATATTAACCTGCCGTATGAGAATGGCTATGAAGTATGCAGGAAAATAAAACAAGTCATGCCAGTACCGATTATCTTTGTAACAAGCAGAGATACAAATGCTGACGAATTGAAAAGTATTCAAGTGGGTGGGATTGATTTTATCACAAAGCCATATGATACGCTTATTCTTCTTGAGAAGATCAAGCGTGCATTGCAGTTGTCAAACCCAAACAATTTCCGTGAGCTTGTCAAAAAAGATTGTACCCTTGATTTACATTTATCCATTTTGAAGTATCAAGAGCAAAGCATTGAACTGACAAGAAATGAATTTCGTATTTTGTACTACTTCTTTATGAACGAAGATAAAGTTATTAGCAAAGAAGAACTATTGGAAAAGCTGTGGAACGACAAATATTATTTAGACGAAAATGTATTACTGGTTAATATGACCCGTCTAAAAAAGAAAATGAAAGAAATCGGTATTGTTCATTTATTGGAAAATATACGAGGAAAGGGTTGGAAACTGTGAGTTTTTTTACATTCTTAGAAGAAAAAATAACAGAGATATTGTTTCAGCTTTTCTTTCTTGCCTTAGTAGCATTTCTCTT
>OIGK01000434.1_pt1 | contig 9860 bp, 7 predicted proteins | sample 1582301 | NCBI WGS metagenome assembly OIGK01 (sample SAMN02674607, study PRJEB24791) | human gut metagenome, SKBSTL069 | isolation source: stool | host: Homo sapiens | place: USA | reverse complement strand
AGTGGACCTACCACAGCCGCCTGTATGCCGCCGCCAAGTACTGCACCACCCAGAACGATATGGACCTGGTGCAGCTGGTGTCCTTCGGCTGCGGCGTGGACGCCATCACCACCGATGAGACCCGCGAGATCCTGCAGGAGGGCGGCAAGCTCTACACCCAGCTGAAAATTGACGAAATTACAAACCTGGGTGCTGTCAATATCCGCCTGCGCAGCCTGTTCGCCGCGCTGGATGAGCGAGACGAAGATAAGAAGTAACATAGGAGGAACCTATGGAATACAATTACCCCAAATTCACCCCGGAGATGAAGAAGACTCACACCATCCTCATCCCCAACATGGCCATCACCCAGTTCCGCCTGCTGGAATACGCCCTGCGCTACGACGGCTACAAGTGCGAGATCCTTGGAAACTGCGGCAGCGCTGTGGCGCAGCTGGGCCTGAAATATGTCCACAACGACACCTGCTATCCGGCACTGCTGGTCATTGGCCAGTTCCTCGACGCGCTGAACAGCGGCAAGTACGACCTCGAGCACACGGCCCTGCTCATCACCCAGACGGGCGGCGGCTGCCGTGCCTCCAACTACATCCATCTGCTCCGCAAGGCGCTGGTCAAGGCAGGCTATCCGAACATTCCGGTGGCCAGCCTGAACTTCTCGGGCCTCGAGAAGGACAGCGGTTTCCAGATGACTCTGCCTCTGGCCCGCCGGGCCATCGCCAGCGTGTTCTACGGCGATATGCTCTGCGCCCTGCGCAATCAGGTCGCTCCGTATGAGAACGAGAAGGGCGCTGCCGATAAGATGGTAGACCTCTGGGTCGAGCGTCTGGGCCGTGTGCTGCTGGCGGGCAAGGGCTTCACCTCCCGCGAGATGAAGCACACCTTCCCCCTCATCGCAAGGGACTTCAAGTCCATTCCCGTCACCCGTGTGCCGAAGGTCAAAGTCGGCGTCGTGGGCGAGATTTACGTCAAGTACAGCCCGCTGGGCAACAACGACCTGCAGAAGTTCCTCGAGAGCCAGGACTGCGAGGTCAACTTCCCGGGTCTGATGGGCTTTGTGCAGTACTGCATCTTCAACATGGGCGAGGACCATGTCCTCTACGGCGGCAAGCTGGCCATGAAGATGGGTACCGACCAGCTGCTCAACTGGCTGGACAGCGTGGAGCGCTCCATGCTCAAGGCTGAGGCCGACGCCGGTTTCTACGCTCCCGGCCCCTTCAAGGAGCTGGTGGAAAAGCCCGAGGGCATCATCTCGCTGGGTGCCAAGATGGGCGAGGGCTGGCTGCTGACGGCTGAGATGATCGAGCTGGTACAGGGAGGTTACGGCAACATCGTCTGCGCACAGCCTTTTGGCTGCCTGCCGAACCACATCGTGGGCAAGGGCATGGTAAACAAGATCCGCGCGATGTACCCCAGCGCCAACATCACCCCCATCGACTACGACCCCAGCGCCACCAGGGTCAATCAGGAGAACCGCATCAAACTGATGCTGGCCGTAGCAAAGGAGCGTCTGAACGCTCCTGCCGAGGCGAAGCCGCTGACCGCCGAGGAGATCGCGGGCGGTGCGCCCAGCCTGTCCCACGTCTGAGAAACTACAGAAGAAACAAAAAAGCCGCACGGTACAGTTTTTCGCTGTACTGTGCGGCTTTTCTTATGCGCCAGAGCGCTTATTTCTTGTGATACTTGCGGTCTTCCTGCTCATAGGCGGGCTCGCAGGTGAGGTACATCCCCAGACGCTTGATGGTGTCCGTATCCACGCTGGACAGGATGACTGTGGAGTGCATATCGCAGCCCTTGAGCTTGGAGAGCTGCTGCAGAGCGACAGCAGCCGTCTCATTCTCGGCGGCAGAGCTGGACAGCGCGATCAGGATCTCATCGGTGTGCAGGCGGGGATTCCGGCTGCCGAGGTAGTTGGTCTTGAGGGTCTGGATGGGCTCGATGGCGCGGGCGGAGACCAGGTCGATCTCATGGTCGATGCCGGCCAGCTTCTTGAGGGCGTTGAGCAGGGCAGAAGAGGCTGCGCCCAGCAGGGGACCGTTCTTGCCGGTGACGACAGTGCCGTCCGGCAGCTCGATGGCGGCAGCGGGTGCGCCGCCGGTGCGCTCAGCCACGGCGTGAGCCTGCTTTTCCACGGCACGGTCGCCGACAGACAGACCGGCCTGATTCAGCAGCAGCTCCAGCTTGAAAATCTCACTGTCCACGTTCTTGCCGGTCTTGTGGTCGCAGAGGGCCTTGAAATAGCGGCGGATGATCTCGTTGCGGGAGGCCTCGCGGCAGACTTCGTCGTCCACGATGCAGTTGCCGGCCATGTTCACACCCATGTCCGTGGGAGACTTGTAGGGGCTCTTGCCCGCGATGAGCTCGAACATCGCGTTGACCACCGGGAAGATCTCGATGTCGCGGTTGTAGTTGACGGTGGTGACGCCGTAGGCCTCCAGATGGAAGGGGTCGATCATGTTCACGTCGTTCAGGTCGGCGGTAGCGGCCTCGTAGGCGAGGTTGACCGGGTGCTTGAGGGGCAGGTTCCAGATGGGGAAGGTCTCGAACTTGGCATAACCGGCCTTGACGCCCCGCTTGTGCTCGTGGTAGAGCTGGGACAGGCAGGTGGCCATCTTGCCGCTGCCGGGGCCGGGGGCCGTGATGACGACGAGGGGACGCTGGGTCTCGATGTAGTCGTTCTTGCCGTAGCCCTCGTCGCTGACGATGCGGGCCACGTCGTTGGGGTAGCCGGGAATCTTATAGTGGCGGAAGGTGCGCACGCCCACGCTGTTCAGCTTGTGCTCAAAGGCTTCGACCTCGGGGGCGGCGGTGTACATGGTCACGCAGACGCTGCCCACGAACAGGCCCATGCCCTGGAAGGCGTCGATGAGGCGGAGAACGTCGAGGTCGTAGGTGATGCCGTAGTCGCCGCGCACCTTGCTGCTGATAATGTCCTGCGCGCTGATGACGATGACGATCTCGGCCTGCTCCTTGAGCTGCAGCAGCATCTGCAGCTTGGAGTCCGGCTCAAAGCCCGGCAGCACGCGGGAGGCGTGGTAGTCGTCGAACAGCTTGCCGCCAAACTCGAGGTAGAGCTTGTTGTCGAACTGTGCGATGCGCTCCCGGATGTGCTGGGACTGCATCTGAAGGTATTTCGCGTTGTCAAAGCCTTTTTTCATGGAATGCTCCTCTTCCTGATTCTACAACTTCCTCTCCGGCACGTCGGTGGTGCGGCGGGCCGGAGGGTCACACAAACACTCTATAGTATAGCATACGACAGGCTTCGGCGCAATTATTTTTTGAGGGCTTCCTCGTGCTCCAGGTGCTCAAATTCTTCCAGCTCCTCGATATCCTCTTTCAGGAACATCAGGCAGAAGCTGATGAAGAGCAGCAGGCAGGAAAGCCAGATGGCCCGGCTGCCCATGGGGGCCAGTGCAAGGCTGCCGAGGCCGGCACCCAGCGCGAACAGGAAGATGATGGCGAAGTAGTGAAGCGCCTTGCCGAAGGCTTTGGTGTTGCCGCCCACCAGCCATGCGCAGAGGGAATCCATGCCGCCGCGCAGATTGCCGATGCACATGGTGCTGGCGAAGGCATAGCCGTTCACCTTGCGGAAGGATTGTACCTGCATGGCGCAGGAGAAGGAGACGAGGGAGTTGGCCAGAAGATTCAGCTCCTGCGGCAAAAAGCCCACGACGAAGAGCAGCAGGATCTCGAACAGCACCACCAGCTGACGCCAGTGGAGCCACTGCATCCGCTTGAGCTTGAGGCGGATGAACTCGGCCACAAAAATGCCCAGCGCAAAGGCGCAAAGGGGCATCAGGTAGCGCAGTGCCTCGCCCCACTCGCCCGCAAACAGCTTGACGGCCATCAGCACGATGTTGCCGGTCTGGGCGTTGGCGAAGACCTTGCCGCGGTATAAATAGGTATAAACATCCTGTAAGCCGCCCGAGACGGAGAGAAACAGAGCGGTGATAAAGGCTTCGGACATCTGTCCGTGAGGTTTGAGAGATGGCATAAAAGCTCCTCCTTCTATCCAGAAAATAATTCCATGCCATACTATAACGCAAAACCGGCGTTTTGTCAAAAACTGCACCATATTTTTTATAGATAATGACGATTCCGGGCGGGTATCGCAGGATGCGCTTTGTTTTGCAATGCGGCGCAGACTGTGGTAGAATACATAAAACAGCTTTTTTCAGGAGAAGGAGGGGCTTTCTGTATGCCCAATATCATCGAGATCACGGATTTCCACGCGCCGGAGCTGGACCCTTATGCCCGGCTGACCCAGAACCAGCTGCGCAATCGCCTCGAGCCGGAGAAAGGCATCTTCATCGCCGAGAGCCCCAAGGTCATCGACCGGGCGCTGGATGCAGGCTACAAGCCCGTGTCCCTGCTGATGGAGCGCAAGCAGATCACCGGCCCGGCAGCGGGCATCCTGAGCCGCTGCGGCGACGCGCCGGTGTACACGGCAGATCGGGAGATGCTGGCAGAGCTCACCGGCTTTGAGCTGACCCGGGGTGTGCTGTGCGCGTTCCGCCGTCCGCTGCCCCGCAGTGTGGAAGAGGTCTGCCGCAATGCGCGCCGGGTGGCCGTGCTGGAGGGCATCGTGGACTCCACCAATGTGGGGGCCATCTTCCGCTCGGCGGCGGCACTGAACATGGACGCTGTCCTCATCAACCCTTCCTGCTGCGACCCGCTCTGCCGCCGCGCCGTCCGCGTCAGCATGGGTACGGTGTTCCAGGTGCCCTGGGGGCAGCTGGGCGAGACCCCGGCAGACTGGCCGGAGAAGGGGATGGACATCCTCCACTCCCTCGGCTTCAAGACCGCCGCGATGGCCCTCAGCGACCGCTCGGTGAGCATCGACGACGAGCAGCTTGCGAAAGAGCCGAAGCTTGCCATCGTGCTTGGCACCGAGGGCGACGGCCTCGCCGCCGGCACCATCGCTTCCTGCGACTACACGGTCAAGATCCCCATGTCCCACGGCGTCGATTCGCTGAATGTCGCTGCCGCCAGCGCCGTTGCGTTCTGGCAGCTTGGCCGGCAGTAAAAACAGAACAGCAAGACCGGGCCGCTGCACAAAAAGCTGTGTAGCGGCCCGGTCTTATGCGTTATATCCCGTTACAGGCTGTCCAAAGCGCTGCGGGCCCGGCGGATGACCCCGGCATCGGTCTGCCAGAGCGCAAACTCCGAAAAGCCCGGCAGGCCCATGGGCACCCCCTCCCGGCGGAAGGTCATCCGGCTGTCCAGCACCCGCTTGCCTGAGAGATGGAAGGCCCGGGCCCCGGTGGCGGCGGCAAGGGCGGGCAGGTTTTCGGGGGTCACACCGGCCCCCACAAGGATCTCCAGCTCCGGCCCGGCGGCCTCCACCAGCCGCCGCAGCAGGGCGGCCCCCTCCGGGGCGCTGGGGGCCTGGCCGCTGGTAAGGATGGTGGAAAGGCCCAGAGCCCGGGCGGCCTCCAGTGCGGCAAAGGGATCCCGGCAGACGTCAAAGGCCCGGTGGAGGGTGCAGGCCACCGGGCGGCCTGCCCTTTGGGCCGCTGCCCGGGCGGCGGCGTAGATGGGCTGCAGGGCCTCCACATCCAAATCCCCCTCCGGGGTCAGCACCCCGGTAACGATGCCGTCGGCCCCGGCCTCCACCAGCCGGGCAGCAGACTGGGCCATCTGGGCCAGCTCCCAGCGGTCGTAGCAGAAATCCCCAAAGCGGGGCCGCAGCAGAGCCCGCACCGGCAGGCCGGTCTCGGCTTTTACCTGCTGCAGCAGGGCCAGGCTGGGGGTGGTGCCGCCAATGACCAGATCGGCGCAGAGCTCCAGCCGGTGGGCACCGCCCTGCATGGCCGCAAGGGCGCTGGCGGTGCTGTCCACGCAAACTTCCAGAGTGTAGGGCATGGTGGTATCCTCCATGGATCATCAGCAAGACCCGCCGGCAGGAGCCGGCGGGTCGGAAGGGCAAATTATTTTACGCTTTCCAGGAAACGGACAAAACCGGCGCGGCCAGCCTCGTCCAGCTTGTAGACACCGGCATCCACCAGCACCTGCTCAAACACATGGCCCACCTCGTCCTGCAGGATCAGATGGACGGTGTCGGCGTTCAGCTCGGGGTGGCGGTCCAGGATGTCCTGAGCCCACTCCGCGTGCTTCTGCAGGGCCTCGGGGTACCCGGCGGTGGGAGCCCGGGCCACCAGCAGGTCGGCTAGGTCAAAGAGCTCCTGCTTCAGGCGGCTGGGCAGGACGGCCAGACCCATGACCTCGATGAGGCCGATGTTCTCCTTTTTGATGTGGTGGAGCTTTGCGTGGGGGTGATAGACGCCCAGCGGATGCTCCGGCGTGGTGATGTTGTTGCGCAGCACCAGATCCAGCTGGTACTTGCCGTCCCGCATCCGGGCGATGGGGGTGATGGTGTTGTGGGGTTCGCCGTCGGTCTCGGCGTAGACAAAGCAGCTCTCGTCGGTATAGCCCCGCCATGCGGTCAAGATCTGATCGGCCAGCTCCACAAGGCGTTCGTCGTCGGCGCAGGTCAGGCGGATGCAGCTCATGGGCCAGTGGACGATGCCGGCGTCCACATCCTCAAAGCCGGGGAAGACCCACTTCTTCTCGATGGGCGCTTTGGCCATGGCGAACTCGTAGTGGCCGCCCTGGAAGTGGTCGTGGCTCAGGATGCTGCCGCCCACGATGGGCAGGTCGGCGTTGCTGCCCACGAAGTAGTGGGGGAAGAGGGCCACGAAGTCCAGCAGCTTGCGGAAGGTGGCACGCTCGATCTTCATGGGGGTGTGCTGGCTGTTAAAGACGATGCAGTGCTCATTGTAGTAGACATAGGGGCTGTACTGGAAATTCCACGCACTGTCGTTGATGGTCAGCGGGATGATGCGGTGATTCTCCCGGGCGGGATGGTTCAGCCGGCCGGCATAGCCCTCGTTCTCCACGCAGAGCTGGCACTTGGGGTAGGCGCTCTGAGGAGCCAGCTTTGCGGCTGCGATGGCTTTGGGGTCTTTTTCGGGCTTCGACAGGTTGATGGTGATGTCGAGGTCGCCGTAGGGGGTCTTGGTGACCCACTTGACGTCCCGTTTGATGCGGTAGCGGCGGATGTAATCGGTGTCCTGGCTGAACTTGTAGAACCAGTCGGTGGCGGCCTGGGGGCCGTCGGTCTCGTACCGCTCCTCAAAGTTGGCGCGGACGATGCTGGGGCGGGGCGTCAGCACACCCATGAGCCGGGTGTCGAAGAGGTCGCGGGCCGTGGGGCTGTCGTCGCAGACGCCCCGGGCTGCGGCGTCGTCCACCAGCGTTTTCAGAATGCTCTCGAGGTCGGCGTAGCAGACGTCGCCCTCCGGCTCTGTGAAGCTGTCGAGCTGCATGGTCATGAGCAGCTGGTTGCGGATGTAGATCTCGTCGTCAGGCAGGATGAGGCCGGTGTCCAGACCGTAGTTGACGAGCTGCTGGATGGCAGTGGAGATCACAGGACAGCGCCTCCTTCCGGGCGGATGGAAAGGACGTGGCAGCGGCCCTCGCCGAGGATGGCTTCCATACCGGCCTTGAACTCGTCCAGCATCTCCACAGGCACGAAAGCCTGCACCGTGCCGGCGAAACCGCCGCCGTGGACGCGGACAGCGCCCTTATCGCCCAGCAGATGCTTGGCGGCTGCGATGGTCACGCCCACTTCCTGATGCTCCTTGTAGCCTGCGGGGATGACGTTCTGCAGATACTCCCAGCTGCTGCGGCCGGACTCGTTCACGAGGCAGAGGAAGGTGTCGAAGTCACCATCATGGAGTGCGGCCACCTGCTTTGCCACACGGTCATTGTCGGCGTAGACGTGGAAGGCACGGAGGACGGCGCGGTCGCCGCACTGCCTGCGGCACTCGGGCAGCTTTGCAAGGAAGGTCTCGAACGGCACATCCCGCAGTACCTCGCCGCCGCAGACAGCGGCTACGGCGCGGCACTCAGCCGGGATGGCGGCGTACTCGTCGGTCAGGTCAGCGTGGTCTGCGCCGGAGTCGAGGATGCAGAGGGCCAGACCAGCTTTGGAGAAGTCCACAGCCACAGGCTCCACCACGGGCTTTGCGGGGCTGGCGAAGTCGATGGTGATGATGTTGCCCACGCTGGAAGCCATCTGGTCCATCAGGCCGCAGGGCTTGCCGAAGTAGACGTTCTCAGCCCACTGGCCGATCTGCGCGATGGCGATGGGGGAGACCTTCTCGGCCATGAAGCAGTCGTTCAGGATGACGCCGATGAGCACCTCAAAGGCGGCAGAAGAGGAGACACCGCTGCCCTTCGGCACGTTGGAAGAGATGTAAATGTCCAGACCGGCCAGCTTTGCGCCCCGCTGGGTGAAGGCGGCGCACTCGCCGCGCAGCAGGGCGGCGGTGGTGTTCTCTTCTTCTTTGCGGGCCTCGAGGTCGTTCAGATCAATGACGCACAGATCATAGCCCTCGCTCTGGACGCGGAGCTGGTTCTTGTCGTTGGGGGCTGCGGCGGCGATCATGTCGATGTTCACGCTGCCGGCCAGCACCCGGCCATGCTGGTGGTCGGTGTGGTTGCCGCCGATCTCGGTGCGGCCCGGCGCGCTGTAAAGGCCGGCCTCAGCGTGGGAGCCGAAGGTCTTTTCCAGCCCGTCCAGCACGACGGCGTAACGGGCGGCTTCAGAGGCCGTCTCGGCGGGAGCACAGCAATACAGGGAGGCGAGGCGTGCGGCGTGGACGCCGTCGGACAGCTCCTGCTTCCATACGGGAATGGACTTCATCATGGAATCTTCCTCCTGACAGACAGATATTTTTTTATTTCGTGTGGGCGATACAGCCCGCTTCTAATCCTATAGTAAAGGATTTGTCCGGAAAAAACCATGTGTTATTGTTGCATTTCAATGAAAAGTTGCAAAAAATCCCCTCCGGGGCTGTCCGGCGGGGATGCAGAATAAAAATCTCGGATAAATTACAACTGAGACAAAAGTTTTTTCGAAACCGGGAAAGCATTGTGTAACTGCGCCAAAACTTCCCGCTGCCGCGTCCCGGCGGGGGAGCGGGCTGCGATATGGAGAAACCTTACTGCGGCGGGCAGTGCAAAAGAAAAGGCCGCGATCCACTTTTCCAGCGGAGCGCGGCCTTCTTGTTAAGGGAAGAAAATTATGATGTCAGGCGGAAGGCGAGGGAGCAGCGCCCTCCGGCCCGGGAACACAGGGAAAAATCACTGCATCAGGCTGCAGACGGCCTCGGCGTAAGCGGCGGGGTCATCCACGGGCAGGCCCTCGATGAGCTGTGCCTGTGCGTAGAGCAGAGCGCTGTACTTCTTGAGCTTCTCGGTATCGCCAGCCTCCTGTGCGGCTTTCAGCACAGCGAAGACGGGGTGGTTGACGTTCAGCTCCAGCACCTTGTCGCTCTTGACGCCCTCACTGCCGGGCTGCTTGGACAGCACCTTCTCCATCTCGATGGACAGCGGGCCGTCGGCGGACAGGCAGACGGGGTGGTCCTTCAGGCGGGTGGAGACTTTGACCTCCTTGACCTTGCCGTCCAGAGCGTCCTTCATGGCGTCAAACAGAGCCTTGTTGGCGGTGGTGGCTTCCTCAGCGGCCTTCTTCTCGTCCTCGGTCTCAAGGCCCAGATCGCCGCTGTTGACGTTCTTGAACTCGACGGTGCCGTCCTTGCCCTCGGCATCCTTGCGGGGATAGGTGCGCATGATCTGCAGGCAGAACTCATCCACATCCTCGGTCAGGAGCAGGACGTCATAGCCCTTGTCCATGACCAGCTCAGCGGCAGGCAGCTTTGCCAGACGGTCGGTGGAGTCGCCGGCGGCGAAGTAGATGTACTTCTGCTCGGCGGGCATCTTGTCCACGTACTCCTGCAGAGTGACCATCTTCTGCTCCTTGGCAGACCAGAACAGCAGCAGGTCGCGCAGCAGCT
>OIGK01000416.1_pt1 | contig 10276 bp, 8 predicted proteins | sample 1582301 | NCBI WGS metagenome assembly OIGK01 (sample SAMN02674607, study PRJEB24791) | human gut metagenome, SKBSTL069 | isolation source: stool | host: Homo sapiens | place: USA | reverse complement strand
GTTTCCACCATGAACATATACATAAACTTTAGCCACATCGCTTTGCCTTACATGTAGTTTAGCCCGATCATATACACTCACAAAAACTTTGGCGCAATCTTCCACTTCAAGAGTCAATTCACTATCATGGCGCAAATGGAGAGTAGCGGCTGTAAATTTACCGAAAGAAAGCTTGCCTGAACATTTACCGTTCAGTACATATACACCATTGTTGCCTCCGGTCACTGGTTCATCAACAAAAATAAGGTTTTGATGAAGCAGGCTCCGGTCAAAATTACCTTTTATATATTCCACCGTCGGATAATCGTGTTCAATACAAAAATCAATGCCCCGTATATACATTCCGATCAATTCTTGCTGGCTTTTATTGTTTTGCCAGTCACCTTGCCATTGTGTGCAGAGGCCATACGATACGGCATGACCTCTCAATTCACTATTCAATCTATTCATAATCATACATTAAATTTGTTTACACCGTTTATATTCCTATGCAGTATATCTCTGATCTCTTCCACAAATTCCACATTCTTTGCTGTATTTATCTGTATCATTGTCAGTTGTCGCAATTGTGCTTGTGCTATTACATTATAGGCCGGGAACAATTCTTCAACCAATCTGCGCACATACTCCCGTTTAACACTCACGTCAGCCCGGATTGCATTTATATAAGAAGCCAAAAGGTTAGCGGTATTTTCAGTAACATTCTGTATGCCTTTAGATAAACCACTTCCACTGTCTTCTTCCTCTTCCTTCATACTGATACCATATTTCTTTTCCATATAGTTATTCAGTTTGTCAAGCATGGAATAGTAATCATCGGTTTTCTCACTTACCCCCATTAGATAGTCCGCAATACTTTCCAACTCCCTTTCGTCAAGGGAAAAATCCTTGCCGAAATAACCACTCATTCCATCCTCACCGAAAAGCATCTTCTGAAGCTGTTGCATGGCCGGTTCCAAAATACTTATTTTGAGAATGGAGTTCATAACATCACCCATAATGTCGGCAACCTTATTTTTGAAAGCTTCGGCACCATCCTCGCCTTTCTGCCATGCCTCATACAAGGCATCTCCCAACTGCGAAGCCCAGTCTTTCAAATTAATGCCATAAAGAGATTCAGCCGTTTCTTCGGCAAAATCCTTTATTTGCTGTTTCATCTCCGCAATCTGATTCTCATAATCAGCCACCTTGCTATCATCCGTCTTCTTCTTGTCAATTTCGGCTTGCCGTTGTTTCTCCAACTCTGAAAGTTGTTCTTGCATCAAGGCACGTTGATACCCGTATGCACCACCTTCATCGTATGCCGAAACACGTTTTTGAAGTTTTTCCGCCTCCTGCTTATATTTCTGCAAAGACATCAAATCGAAGATGTTGATCTTTCCCTTATTGCGTATTGCCTCAATCTGATTATTTAATTGATTCAACCGGGTACGGTCATTTTCTGCATCTACAAGTTTTAGTTCCGTGCCACTGCCCAAGAAACGTTCAAGAATACCGTCAATTTGTTCGTATATATATTGCAACTGTTGAGCACGAAGTTTACTCTTTTCAATAGCCTTATCGAGTTTCTTATCATGCGCTTGTGCTATCTTCCCAATCCAATTTACAGCTTCACCAGCAGCGGCAGCAATACCACCAACGATTCCACCTTTGGCGAATCCCTGCCCGATATTGCTTATAGAAGACATGGCATCCTGCACATTACCCATCGTGTCGGCCATACCCTCATTGCCCAAAGCATCGAACATGGAGGACATTTGCCCTGCAAAATTGCCGACAAGATCAGCACTTTCAGCGGCACTTTCTCCCAACCGTCCGATTTTCTTTTCCAGTTTGTCGCTGTCTTTTTCAGAAGTAAAAAGTTCTTTTACATTCTTCGCTAAGGTTTTGAATGGATTTACAGCCAACTGTGCATCTTGCAACTGGGGGATAGCTTTTATCAATTTATCCAACAAAGAATAAGCCCCCTTAACATTTTCAATACTACCATCATCTTTCGTGAAAAAAGAAGTAAATCCATTAGGCCTTCCATCGCTATCATAGGAAACCTTTGCATTATTCTTGATTTCCCTTGCGATGCGTTCAGCCTCTTTCAAATCAGAGAATGAACGTTGCTCTTTATCTCCAAATATTTTCTCCCATTCAGGTAACAATTGTAATAAGGTCGATTTTAATTCAATCAGCTTCTTATTATATTCATCAAGATAAGCCTTCTGAACATTGTTTAGACCTGACGTATCACCAACCAACTCCCCATTTTTTCCGACACTTAATCCAGTCTTTGATGCGTACTGTTCACTTAATATTCGTATCTTTTCTATCGTTGATCTTGCATTGGTAATAACCTTTGTATCATCAAGTGCAATACTTACCTTATCTTTCTCAAATGCCTCTTTAGCATCCTTCCACACCTTAAAAAATTGCTTATATAATGGGCTGTCTTTACCTCCTAATATACTTTTTGCTTCATCGTCACTCAAAGTGAATGGAAGATCAACACCTTTTTCTTTGAGTTTCTTTTGTACTGTATCTATTAAATATTGCGCTTCATTCTCATAATCAGTCAAAAAACCAAAAGCATAAGTTGAAGCATCCTTCTTACTTGCCCCGGCATTGATAAGTTGTTTGTATATATCCCATTTCTTTGAAACATCAGACACGTACCTTTCAAGTTCCTTTGTGGCCTTATCCGAAGCTTCTTTCATAGCGTTGGCATCAATATCCAAAAGCACTTTCCGTATAGAAACTTTCAATTCCCTACGCTCTTTGGTCTTATCGTCAAGCTGGTTAAGAATCTTATTCAATTCATCCCGATAATTGCCAATATTCACAGGTTCTTTACCTTTGAATAAGGAGTCAAAAATACCCGATCCTTTAACCTTATTGGCAGCTTCTCTCTTTCCAACAATGTCAATCCACTTCTTATATTCAGAATATGCCTCCTTTAGTAAGTTTACCCGTTCTTTCAATCTTTCGGCGAAGGCATCCTTTTTGCTCTTATCCTTACTTGGATCAGTGAGAGAAAAACCGATTTCTTTGGCTCCTTTCTCGCCGGCTTGCATTATGTCGAAAGCCTTTTTATAATCTGATACAATTTGCTTCTGCCAGTCGGGAAGTTTTGACAAGTCAATAGCTCCAATACCTGACAAATCTATTCCGGCTTTAATCAATACCGGCTTCAATTGATTTGTTGTCTCTTTAGCTTCCTTGTATCCTTTTTGTATTCCTTCAATGATTTTCTCTGAATCTGTGGAAACCTTTATTTGGGCTTCAAATTGCCCATCTGTGGCTTCATTGAACTTTTTCTGCAAATCAGAAAAACTTTGACTGGTTTCTGTATATTCAGCATTAATCTTGATATTAAACTCTTCTTCAAGAGTCTTCTCGTTAAAGAAGTCTCGCATATATTTCGGCATCTTCTCGAACGTATCAAAGAAAGAACTTATATCCAAACCGATAGCTATTTTCTGCGCATCACTCAAATTGTCCAAATCCCAGCCGGCAGCTTCCAGTCTCGACTTGTACCCAGATAGGAAGTCCTTCATATCCGGCAATACATCTTCCATATAAATACGCTTAGAATTTTTCCACGCTTTCCGCAATTGAAAAATATCATCTCTATATCCTCCAGTGAAAGGCAACTCATTATTCAGGCTGGCCAACGCTTTAGGGTATTCTTTGAGAATGGAAAGCTGCTCTTTCAACGGTTTACCCGAAGCTGCTTTAGCAAAATCATCATGTTTGGTTATAACTTTCTGCATGGCGGTAGAATACTCGATATAGCTGCCTGACATGCGACCAATAATCTTATTTACCCGTTCCTCCGCTTTGATGTAGTCATTGATATTTCCAAGAAAGCTGTCATCAAAATAACCGTCAGTCGCTTCATTGGCATGTTCAGACGTACCTTTTATGGCATTCAACAATCTATAAGCCTCTTTTGTATCATTCAAAGCATTCCGAAGCAATATATATTGTTCTGCAAGACTTTTAACTGTATTTCCTTCATCATCAGTCTTAAACGTTTCATTAAAAGTGTCTGCCCAAACTGGAGAATAATCCTTTAATGCTGTTTTCATTTCTTCAATGGAAGAAATCAGTGAGGCATCATTCGCCTTAAAAGGATCAACATCAGCAAATTTTTGAGCTTCTTTCGTTAGGTTCTTGAAACCGTCTTGTGCTCTTGTTGTCAACTCGGAAATACGCTCGTTCATCTCGTCAGCCTTTTGCCCGGACTTATACCATAATTCAGCAATAGCAGTAAGCCCAGTAAACAAAAGCATGTATGGATTAAAAAGCAAACCTTTTAATGCAACTCCTACTTGTTTTATACCATAACCCAATGAGATCATGGCTACACGCCATTTACTTGTTGAAAGTGCAGCCGACATTTCAGCACGAGATATACCAAGTAGCTGCACAATATGACCGGCTTGTCCTGATTTCAATTTTCCAAGTGCCATTAACCGCAAGGCATACTCCTTAGTTAAAGCTCCACTACTTGCCAACGCTTTCCAATCTGCGGTTGTCATAGTATTACTTGAAGCTATAAGTCCTTTTTCCGCATTAGTAAGTGTACGATAACTGGATGCGACAACAAGATTGGCTGCTGCCTTTTGCTTGGCAGCAAGCGTACTTTTTATAAGAGCCGCACTTTCATTCCCAATCAAGCGGTTTGCGCCAAATGTAGCTACCTTATATACTCCAAAGGCTCCAACGGCAGCTTCGATAGCCGGTACAACTTCTTTCCAATTTTGTGCAAGGGTGGTAAGGCTTTCGGCAGTCCATTTCAATGTACTACCCATTGACTCCGCAATATCACCAAGCATAATGTCAATCGCATCAGCCAAGTTCTTCCATTTGGACTTAACTGATTCTGAAAGAACTTCCTGCATGTTATTAAACATGCCACCATCATCCGTAAGTTCCCAAAGAACATCTTTTACATCCTCAAACGTAACCTTCTTTTTCGAGATCATATCAAGCACTTCACCGGCACTGACAATGCGGCCTTCCAACTTGCTGAATCGCTCGGCCAGTTTATCCACCATAGGAATGTTCGCTTCCGTCAATTGTCGTAATTCCGTTCCTTTCAAGAATTTAGCAGCCTTTATCTGACCGTAGGCCAATATGATACGCCCCATATCAACACCTACACCGGCTGATATATCAGCCAGCCTTTTCATGGTATCATACAATTCATTGTATGGTATAGAATATGCGGAAAGTTGCTTGGCATACTGATTCAAATCCATAATCCCGAATGGAGAAGCAACAGCCAGTTTCTTAATTTGATTGAATATGGTTGTAGCTTTGCCTTCATCTTGCAGAATAGAGGCCATTGCAATTTTCTGATTTTCCAACTCACCACCAATATCAACCACTGCACGCAAAAAGTTCTGTGCTGCATAAATGGAGTATAGCCCCAAAAATTCATTTCTTAATTGTCCGACAATACTCAATTGACTGTTCATTGCTCCATTCATATTGAGAGTGGCTGTCATGTGCCGTCTTGCTGCATTGGCTGATCTCTCACGGGCATTAGCCAAATCCAGTTCCGCTTTGGCGGCACGGGCGGCTCTTTGTCGCGCAAGCTCACGTGCGGCTGCGGCAGAAGCTTCCGCTTTGGTTTGAATGGCTGCGGCTTTGGCGGCGCGTAAATCACTTGCTGTAAAGTTTGTATTCAACCCGGCGGCTTGCAAGGCGGCACGAACAGCTTGTGTGGTACTGGCCTTATCCACTACCACATTGATCTTAAACTTCTCACTTTGAAGCAAAGTCTTCATATCACCAACCAACTTCTTCTTGTCAAAACCCACATCAAGTTTTGCCTGCAAGTCTTTGGTGATTTCCGCTTTCAATTTTTTACGTTGTTCCGCTGTCTTATCACGGAATAAAATATCGAAGTAAAGGTTTCCAAGATCAGCCATATATTATTGTGTTTGTATTACTTATAATCATTGATATTAATTGCTGTTTCTCCATTGCCATACTTGTCTTTCCAGCGTTTGGCAGCATCCTCTATATCACTTACGGAAGGGGATTTGAAGTTTTTTGTATCGTGTTTCTTTCCCTTGCTGTCTTTGTCACAATCTGTAACCACAATAGACACATCCATTGCCAACAATTCAATTTGTGCATTTGTAAGTACCCAATAAATACCAAACAAAGGTTTACTTATTGGAATCCCAAATAGTCTCAAAGGCTCTGTCAACCACGGATAGGACTTGCCTATTTCCCACGTTTGTCCGTAGCTGGTTCGTGAAGGATATGCTCTGCTTCCTCTTTTGTCATTGTCATCATCGTGTCCTTCATCGCGGTCAGATATATGGTAGCTGTCAAGTAGTCTTCCACTGGAATTTTTTTTTTGCCGACAGCTATAACCTTCATCAGCTCATGATCTCCATATTGTTTGATATAAAAGAACCATCGCCACAAGAAAGGATAGAAGAACTTGATCTTCCAATATCCGTTCAAAATGATAGCGGCTGCACATTGGCAACTGATCTTATCATCATTTCCCGATTTCTGCATGGTACTGGTGAATTTGCGTATAGTCCCTCTTTTCAGCCATGAAATACCATATTTCTTTCCTCGGACTTCCACATAGTCCACACTGTCTTCCAACACATCATTCAATAGCCTTTCATCCTCCGGTGTAGGAAGTGTTATGTCATTCTTCTTTGTCATATTTTATCGTGTTTTATACGAAAAAAGGTGGTGGCCGGTATCAAGTAGCTCACCACCTTTTCGCTGATATGAATTTTGCAAAGTGTTATATCCTAAACTTTTTAGTCGGATGCTTTTTTACGTAAAATGTAAATAGAGGCACCCTTAGCATCATTCAACGGAGAAACAGATACATTAAAGTACCCCGGCTTATCCTGCTCGCTGACGAAGTTGCTATACCCCTCAACATTCGGTAAGAACAAGGCTGTTTGACGGTCTTCACTACGCATGAAGAGTCCTCCGATTACTTTCTTCGGTTCGATATTGTAACCTTCACCTTCATAAGTCTCACCATCAATGGTAGCAGTCATAGTCACCGTTTCCGCTTTCTTGTTCAGTAACAAGTCATTGATTTTTCCTGCCACGGAAGGTACTTGAAACTGAATATCGGAATCTCCAGCATTAGCAATAGAAGTCCAAGTTGCTCCGGTTGTCAACTTGATCTTGGAAACATCGGCAGCTCCGGTATCAAATGTAACTCCATCAGAGAGTACCGGTAGCTCCATATCAAAAGCCGCTAAAGTTGCGAGGTCACTATTGACTTTGGACACATAATAAACCTCCTTCATCTGATTAAAGAGCACCTTTAACTCTTCCAGTTTGGTAGTAATAGAAATCTCTGCCATAATCGTATCTTTTTAAGTTTGTGTCATTTGTTTATTATTAGCTTCGCTTGTATTATTAAGGAATGAAAACCGAGTCCGTCATTTCCTCCGGGAAGCAATCGTGGACTTACAGCTGAAAACAATTCCGTCACTATTGGAAATTTTGAAACCACTTCCATTTGCATTTCATCCAAACGGACTGTATTCTCAATACCGTTTGAGCGATCATGCGCAAAGACGTTTATCTGACAGTAAGTGTCTTGGTAGGTACTTCCTTTATCTTGGATAGTTTGTGGCAGCCGGATAACAACAAAGTCCTTCATTGCCTTTTGTTCAGCAGCCGGACGATCTGTTATAAAAACTTTTTCACTAATGCCGGTTACTGCATCAGCGATTTGTTTTAATATATCCATACGTCTATAAACTGTCCGTCCCATCATTTCATTGGTTTAAAGTTCTTGAATAATGTATTTTGTGCCCTTTGAAATGTTCCGGTCAGAACATCTGCATTCAACACATTCTCCAAATAGGTTGAATATTCAGTACCCGTGCACATTACTATCTCAAATCCTTTACGTGATTCCGACTTATATCTTTTCAAGAAATCAAAGGAGAATGCTTCGCCATAACCTTTATCAGTTTCTATTGTTCCAGTAAAACGTCTGTTCTGATTATCATAACTGACACCTACAAATGTTTCACCTTTAGTCAGCTTTACTCTCACCGGTTGTTTCATTGAATCTCCACTACAAACGAAATAGGAAAATCTACCGTCCATGAATAATCCGCACGCATAACTGGTTATTGTATTACCCGTAAGATTCCGAAAGCCTGACTTGTTATCAAGTGCATCTTGGATAAGTTCTTCACAGCATTTAGTCAAGACATCAAAGATATATCCTGAAACAAGCTCCTTTGCCTTCCTTATTCCTTCATCAAACAATACTTCATTGCTCCGGTTATCCATGCGTTAATTTTTTGCAAGATTGAAATACACAGTTGTTCCCAAATTTCCGGCATAGCTATCAGTAACCATACATTGAGTGAAAGTGCCTTGTCTGTCCGTGACATCTATCAGATCACCGGCCAATATTCCTTCAACAATTCCGGGAAGGCTCAACAGATAATCGCTCTTTATCACATTATCGGTTTTGAATGTCCGCAAATTTGTACTACCTTCCTTTCGGCATATACCTTCATACAAGATCACCTTCTCACCATCACTGAAAGAATCCTCACCTATAATTCGGTAAACAGTACATTTGTGCGGATGCCGTGGATTATTTACTTTCATACTCAAAAATTGACTATTCTGATTTTAGTGCCCTTTACAACTTCTTCATCCCATTTCTCATACAGTTCTTTCGCCATTTCACGGAGTTGCCGCTTGTCGTATGCGCTGGTCTGCCAACCACCTTCCTTATGCTTCCATCCCCCGTCACTGTCTTCGGTATCATTCTTACTGCTTGGAGTGCTTGCACACCACATATAAATATCGGCAGTGGCAAGATCAAGTTGCCTTTCGGTCAGTTCACTTACCATTGTTCCAAAAGCGATTTTCCGCTTGACAAGAACCCTTTTGAGGGCGTTATCCGCTATTTCATAAGCGGTTGCGCCACTCAAAAAGTCTTCAATGGTCATATCTTCCGTATGAGAAAGTTCCTCACTCATTCTTGCATGAAGTTAAGAGTTACACAGTCACAGTAGAAATGAACATATACTGCGGCATTCTCGGCACACACATTTGGGCGGCTTCACTTTCAATATAGATTGAATGTGTTTCAGGATTGGCTCTCTGTGTCAGTTTCAAACGTCCACCGTCATAAGAAGCAACCTTGTTTGCCTCATATCCCAAAGTCAAAGGTTCCACACCTTGAATTGTACCAATCTGACCTACCGGTATAAAGGCGATATTGGTAGCCTTGAAGTTTTCCACTTGTTCAGTGATAAGATCAGGCTGTCCGTCTGCATCCTTACCGGGCTTGTCAACAAAAGCATAGCTGTCACGTGGTACGATTTCATCCACTTTAACCAGTTTCTTGAAAATGGCTTTCAGGCGGTCTTCATCTTCATTCTGTGCATTGGCAATAACCGTACTATCATCCGTCACAGTCGGATAGAGAGAATGACCGATACGTTTAAGAACCGCAGTATGAGTCATTAAATCATCCCACAAGTCCTGCGCCAGCTCCATCCTGATCTTGCCCAAATAATGATATTTGCGGCGAATCTCTTTCACTCTGTTCTTTATATCCATAATCGGATCAGAGGCAGAGCCTTGATTTGCCGGAATATGTTCATCCTTAGTCCACCAACGGCTTGTGCCGGCCAATACCTGGTAATGGTTTTCAGGGATATTAAAGTCAATAGTGATACCCTTCAAACCACGTGGGTTGTTATCAGTATCAATAGTGAACTTACCCGTGGAAACAATTCTCATTCGCTGGTGAGTAAGCGCATTGTAGTACGATCCGATAAGACCGTCAGCACTTTCATCAAGCAAGCCCAAGAACACATTCTGCATCTCTTCCGTCAATGCGGACATGCCTACCCGTTGCAACAGCTGTAATTGTTGTCTCACAGTCACACGGTTCAAACGGTAGAACTTCTTTTGAGTCGGGATATTACCCGTCCTTCCTTCGAGTTCTCCCAATGCAGCTTCATAACCCGGACTTTCCGGATCAACGTAAGCTGGCAGCGTTTTCACGCCGAGGCTCGTAATAAGCTGGGAGAAAGTATAATCCAACTTGGTTGCTTCAAATTCAAAACCATCAATTTGAAGTAGGTCATACTTCTCCTTGTAACGGTCAATAAATTCTTGCCAAGTGTCCCCACCAAGCCCATATTCGATAACCTTGTACAAATCAATAGGAAGTGTATTCATACAATTGTCGTGTTTTAAATGTTATTTTCAAATTCTTCTACTGCACCCATACAATTTG
>OIGK01000415.1_pt1 | contig 10300 bp, 8 predicted proteins | sample 1582301 | NCBI WGS metagenome assembly OIGK01 (sample SAMN02674607, study PRJEB24791) | human gut metagenome, SKBSTL069 | isolation source: stool | host: Homo sapiens | place: USA | reverse complement strand
GGGCGAGGGCTATATCGCCTACAAGCTGCCGAAGGAGAAGATGGGGCTCAAGACCATGTGGCCCATTGCCTGCGGAATGCTGCACAACTCTACTCTGAAGCGCCTTCTACGGTTTGGAATCGCCATCAAGCGGGGCGGCGCTTCCCTGCAAGACCGCATGGACAAGGAAAAGAAGCCTTATATTTTCGTTGGCCTTGTCTGTGTGCGGGAGAAATATCAGGGGCAGGGTTATATGCGCAAGGTGCTGAACTTTGCATTTGCCGAGGGCGATCGGCTGGGCGTGCCGGTGATTCTGGAAACGGATGCCAAAAGCAAGTGCGACAAATATGTGCATCTGGGCATGGAACTTGCCGGGATGCACGATCTTGGTGCATTTGGCAAGCTGTATGATTTGATCAGGTACCCGGAGCCGACCAAAGCAAACGGGACAGTGTGAGGAAAGGACGGCGGCGCAATAAAGAAAAAACAAAACTGTTCATCCGCTGGTGCATACGGTAAAACCAAAGGGAGTTCTGCCCGGACCTTCGTCCGTGACAGAACTCCCTTTTTTACTTCATAAATCTCAGTGCGAAGGTCTGCCGGGCAGCAGGAAAAAGACGTTCATAGCGCTGCCTGCTGCCACGCTCAGCGGAGCAAGAACCACACGCCCAGCAGGAATGCAAAGAAGATCGGGTTTTCGATGCACCGGCTGGCATAAGTGGAGAAGCGCGCCCGGCGGGTGGAGTCGAAGGTGTCCACGGCTTTCATCAGGCCAATGGTGCCCAAAGAACTGCTGTATCCGGCGCCTTTGCTGCATAAAAACGATGATACGACTGATTTTTGAAAAGATTGCATGAGATCTTATCAAAGTATTATTCTTTTGTGAATTTTAGCACTCTGTACTTGACAGTGCCAAAAGTATGTGCTATAACTAAGCCGTGCTCAGGAGAGAGGGGCATGAGGGAGCCGCAAGGCTCCCGGGAAGACTCCGCTCCTGATGCACATCTCATAAATTTTTTACCCGACCCGAACGCCGGGATTGGAGGAATGATTTATGTTTATGCCGACTATTTTCCATGAAAACCTGTTCGATGATTTCTTTGACCCGTTCTGGAACGATGGTGCGCTGGAGCGTGCGATGAACCGTGAAGAGCGTGAGACCTTCGGCAAGCGCGGTGCAAACATGATGAAGACCGATGTGAAGCAGACCGCCGACGGCAGCTATGACGTTGCCGTTGACCTGCCCGGCTGCAAGAAGGAAGACGTTCAGATGGAGCTGAACGACGGCTACCTGACCATTCAGGCCGTCCGCAGCCACAGCAATGACGAGAAGGATAAAGAGGGCCGCTACCTGCGCCGCGAGACCTTCTCCGGCACCTGCGCCCGCAGCTTCTATGTGGGCGACGCCGTGAAGAAGGAGGACATCCACGCAAAGTTCGAGGATGGCATCCTGCACGTCACGCTGCCCGCATCTCAGCAGCAGAAGGCTCTGCCTGTGAATCCGAACCTGATCGAAATTGAATAACTGTTATGTACCGGTGTAAAATACCGGTGCATAGGACTTGCCTCCGGAGAGCTGCCCAAAGGCTCTCCGGGGGCTTTTTGCGTTCCGGCATCTTTTCGGCAGGGAAAAGCATGGTGTGATCCGGATGGCATAGGGCAGGGGTCAGGCCCGGCTCCTTCATCGCCCACGTTCCCCATTTCCCACGGTGTTCTCAGATACTTCATATCAAAACCTCCATTCCATCTTTACGATCTGCATTTTCATCCCATGGTCGCCGACTTCGGCGAGAAGACGAAAGAATCCACTGCCGCTCTTGACAAAGAGTGGTTTTGTACTATGATTGTTGTACATACAACGATGCAGATACATCTTTTTGAGATAAGACCCGGAGGCCGTCTATGGATATTACCGATGAAAAATGAGAAGACCTTCCGCCCGGACCGGATATTCTCTTATTTCCGGGTCGAGTGGCTCCCGCTGGCCTTCGTGACCCTGTCGGGCCTCATCTATAACATCGGCCTGCTGGCCACCCCGTGGTTCGAGGGCCGTCTGGCCCAGTGCCTGGCGGACATCCTGAGCGGCAGCGAAACAGCGGCCCAAATGGCGCTGCTGGTTCTGGCCTATATCCTCGTCACCCTGCTGGTGCAGGCGTCGCGGTTCATCAAGCGCTTTTATGTCCGCCGCTTTGCCAACAACATCAACCGCCGGATGAAGGGCATCCTCTACGCCAATCTGGTGCGCCAGAGCCGGGCTTCGCTGGAAAAAGAGGGCGCCGGTGAGCTGATGACCAAGGCCATCTCCGATGTGGACGACTGCGTGGAAGGTATGCGCAAGTTCACCACCGAAGTCTTCGATACCGGCGTGGCGCTGGCAGGTTATGTGGTCATGCTGCTGGTGTACGACTGGCGGCTGGCTCTGCTGAGCCTGCTGTTCACGCCCTTCTCCTACGTCTGCGCGGCATGGATGAAAAAGCCGGTCCAGCGGGCCGGTGCGGCCTACAAAAAGGCGGCGGGCGCACTGAGTGCCGCCACCCTCGACCGCGCCCAGAACGCCGTGACTTACCGCATCTACGGCTGCGAAGACGCCCGCGTGGAGCGGTACGAAGAGGCACTGGATACCTACGAAAAGACGGCAGTGAAGAACAACGTGTGGCAGTCGGCCCTGCCGCCGCTCTATCTGGCGGCGTCAGAGGCAGGCGTACTGTTCATTTTGTGGTTCGGCGCAAAGAATGTCCTCGGCACCGGCTGGCGTGTGTGGGACATCGCGGCCTTTACCACCTTCCTTTCCTGCTTCACCAAGCTGGTGGTCAAATCCTCCAAGGTGGCCAAGCTCTTCAACTCGGTGCAGAAGGCCGAAGTCTCCTGGAAGCGCATCAAGCCTCTGATGAAGTCGCCGGAGCAGCTGGACGCGCTGGATGTCCCGGCGGCGGAAGACGTGACCCTCAGGAATCTCTCCTTCGCCTACGGCGACACCCTCATCTTCTCGGGTCTGAGTCTGACAGCCCATCCCGGCGACATCATCGGTGTCACCGGCCCGGTGGCCTGCGGCAAATCCACCTTTGGCCGGGTCTTCCTCTGCGAGGCCCCCTATGAAGGCTCGGCCCAGTTTGGCAGAAAGGAGTTCTCCGCTCTGACTCCGCGTCAGATTTCGGCCACCGTCGGCTATCTGGGCCACGACCCGGAGCTGAGCGCCGACACGGTGCAGAACAATGTCCTCTGCGGCAGCAAGCAGGACGCCATGCCCTATCTCGCCGCTGCTGCGCTGAAAGGCGAGGTGCTGGTGATGGAGAACGGCCTCGATACCGTCATCGGCAGCAGCGGCACCCGTCTTTCCGGCGGACAGGCCCAGCGTCTGGCGCTGGCCCGGACGCTGGCCCATCCGCGCCCTGTCCTCATCCTCGACGACCCGTTCTCGGCCCTCGACCGGAACACGGAGGATACGGTCTTTGCCGACCTGCAGGAATATGCCAGGGATAAGGTCGTCTTTCTCATCTCACACCGCCTGTACCACTTCCCGCAGATGCAGAAGATCATCTTTATGGATGGCGGAAAAACCACTGTCGGCACCCATGAGGAGCTTTTGGCGTCGGTCCCGGTCTACCGCCAGCTGTACGAAAGCCAGACAGGAGGGAAACAGCATGGAGAACAGGCGTAAAAATGGTGTGTTTGAGGCCATTCGGATGGCCGCCGTGACCCACCGCCTTCTCACAGCGGGGACCGTCCTGTGTGCGGCGGCATCGGTGGCGGCGTCTCTGGTGCCGCCGCTGCTGCTGGCCCGCATCATCGACGGGCTGACGGCCGGACTTCCGCTGACATTCCCTGCAGTGCTTCTTTATTTCGGCAGTCTGGCGCTGGAAGGGATGCTCTCCTCGGCGCAGGAGAGCCTGCTGGTGCTCTTCGGCCAGAAAATGACCCACGCCCTGCGCTCTGAAATGTCCCGGAAGCTGACCAAGCTTCCCGCCAGCACGCTGGCAGGGCAGAACCCCGGCGAGGTGGCCGCGCGCTTCTCGGGCGATGTGGATACGGTGGAAGCGCTGTTCACCTCCGGCATCATCAGCATGGTGGCGGACGCCTGCCGCATCCTTTCCATCATGGCGGTCATTGCCGTGAAGAATACCGGCCTTGCACTGATCTTGCTGCTGGTGCTGCCGCTGTTCGCCGTGTTCACCCGCCATGTGCAGACGCGGATGCTGGCAGCGCAGCTGGATAACCGCCGGGCGGTCGCCGTTGTGTCCGGCCAGGTCCCGGAAACACTGCACAACATCCGCACCATCCGGGCTCTGGGTCTGGAAGACTACATGGAGCGCCGCTATGACCGGTGCATCGGCGAAAGCTATGCCGCGATGGAGCGGACGAATTTTTATGACGCGATCTATTCGCCCGTCGTGCTGGTGCTGAATGCCGCCGTGGTCGGCATCGTTATGCTCCTCTCGGCTTCCGGCAATGCGGCTGTCCTGACGTTGTTCGGGATGTCGGTCGGCACCTCGGTGGCCGTCATCAACTACATTTCCCGCATCTTTGCGCCCATCGAGAGCCTTGGCATGGAGATACAGACCATCCAGTCGGCGATGGCGGGCGTCAGGCGCATCGACGCCTTCCTTGACCAGCCGGAACGCACCATTCCCAAGGAGCGGGAGACCTCTGCCCGGGGCGATGTGGTGCTCTCTCATGTGACCTTCGGTTACGGCGAAAAGCACGTCTTGAACGATTTTTCCATGACCGTCAAGCAGGGCGAGCAGGTGACGCTGGTGGGCCGGACGGGTGCCGGAAAGAGCACCGTCTTCAAGCTGCTGCTGGGACTTTATCACCCGGAAGCCGGGTCGGTGACCATTGGCGGCGTGGATGTGGCGGACATCACGGACGCCGAGCGCCGCACCTGCATCGGCTGTGTGGAGCAGCATTTTGCCCGTGTGCCGGGTACGGTGCTGGAACAGATCACGCTGGGCGACCCCGGCATCACCGAAGAGATGGCAAGGAATGCCGCGAAGCTTGCCGGTCTGGATGCCGCCATCCAGACCCTGCCGAACGGCTATGATACGGTGTGTACTGACGGGATGTTCTCGCAGGGCGAGTGGCAGCTTCTGTCCATCGCCCGCGCCGCAGCGGCAGACCCTGCCGTGCTGCTGCTGGACGAGATAACGGCCAACCTCGATGCTGAGACCGAGGCCCGTGTCCTTGAAGCGCTTCGCCGCGCGTCCGAAGGGCGCACGGTGCTCTCCGTCTCCCACCGCATCTATGAGAACCTCGGCGGCCGGACGGTAGAGGTCAGGACGCAAAACGCATAAGAAAAAGTGAAAAATGAAACAAGAAAAAGCTTACTATCATCTGCCCGGACTGTTCGAGTTCTACGAGCTGTACCGGGAGTTCCTGCCCCTGTTCCGGGCGCACAGAGAATACTTTTATGACTGGTGCGACATCGGCTCCATCTACGGCGCACCGGCCGACTGCGTCTGGGGCGGGGGACGGGCTGGCTTCGGGGAGCATGACCCCAAAGAAGTCCTTGCCCTGACGCGGGAATACGGCATCTCGGCGCGGCTGACCTTCAGCAACTCGCTCCTCCGGGAGGAACATCTTTCGGATAAAAAGTGCAACGCTCTCTGCGCCCTGTTTGAGCAGGAAAAACCGGTACAGAGCGGCGTCATCGTCCATTCGGAGCTGCTGCTGGACTACCTGAAAACACACTATCCGCAGCTTTATTTCGTGTCCTCCACGACCAAGGTGCTGACAGAGTTTCAGCAGCTCCGGGCGGAGACAGCCCGGGAAGAGTTCCGCTATGTGGTGCCGGACTTCCGGCTGAACAAAGCCTTTGGAGAGCTGGACAGTCTGCCGCAGGCGCAGAAAGACAAGGTGGAATTTCTCTGCAACGAGTGCTGCTGGGTCGGATGCCGGGACAGAAAGCGCTGCTATGAGAATGTCAGCCGAAAAAATCTCGGCGAAGCCTGCCCTGACCACATCTGTCACGCACCGGGTGCGAAGGAAGGCTACCGCTTCTCGAAGGCGATGGAAAATCCGGGTTTTATCGGCATCAGGGACATTCGGGATGTCTATATGCCGATGGGATTTTCCAACTTCAAGATCGAGGGCCGGGGCCTGGGCAGTGCGCTGGTACTGGAATTTCTGCTCTACTACATGACAAAACCGGAATACCAGCTGCATGTCCGGGAAGCCATCTATCTGGACAATATGCTCGACCTGTTCTGAGGAGCCGCACGACGGCTGCGACGAGCCGGATGACACCGGGCAGAACGCCAGGAACGGCTATCGGAAGGGCGTGGGCGGATCAATAAAACAAGGGCTGCTGTACAACACGGTACAGCAGCCCTTTGCAGTTATTTCCGGCTCGTCAGCTTGTTCAAAAACATCACAGCCAGCACGATGACGCCGATGACCAGCACGATGCTCACCATCCCGATGACCATGATGGGCAGAGTCGTCATCCACGAAGTAAGATGCAGCATATCAGTCCCTCCTTTAGCTCAGCAGGGTCAGCAGCAGTCCGCCGGCGATGACAGAGGCTATCTGGCCCGAGACGTTGACACTGATGGAGTACATCAGCAGGAAATTCTGGTTGTCCTCCTCGAGGCCCAGCTTGTTGACGACGCGTCCGCTCATGGGGAAGGCCGAGATGCCGGCTGCGCCGATCATGGGGTTGAGCTTTTTGCCCTCCGGGAGGAAGAGGTTCGCCAGCTTTGCGAACAGCACACCGCCGGCGGTGTCAAACACAAAGGCCACGAGGCCCAGCGCAAGGATGAGCAGAGTGTCGGGCCGCACGAACTTGTCGGCGGTCATCTGGCCGGCCACGGTCAGGCCCAGCACGATGGTGATGAGGTTTGCGAGGACGTTCTGCGCCGTTTCACTCAGGGTGTTCAGCACACCGCACTCCCGCAGCAGGTTGCCGAACATCAGAAAGCCCACCAGTGCTACGCTGGCCGGAGCCACGAGCCCGGCGATGATGGTCACGACGATGGGGAACAAGATCTTGGTCAGCTGGCTGACACTGCCCTTCTGGTAGGGCATCCGGATGCGGCGCTCCTTCTGGGTGGTCAGCAGCTTGATGACCGGCGGCTGCACGATGGGGACCAGCGCCATGTAGCTGTAGGCCGCCACCATGATGGCACCAAGGTACTGGGAGTGCAGGACGTTGGCCACGAAGATGGCCGTGGGGCCGTCTGCCGCGCCGATGACGGCGATGGAAGCGGCGTCCTTCAAATCGAAGAAGAAGCCCGCGAGGAAGAGGGTGAAGAAGATGCCGAACTGCGCCGCTGCGCCGAAGAGCATCAGCCACGGCTTCTCGAGCAGCGGGCCGAAGTCGATCATCGCACCGATGCCGATGAAGAGCAGCAGGGGGAACAGCTCGTTGGACATCCCGGCCTCAAACAGAGCCGAGATGGGGCCGACGGTGTCGCCCTGCGTGATAGCGCCCGATAAGGGCAGGTTGACGAGGATGGCTCCGAAGCCCATGGGGAGAAGCAGGCTCGGCTCCATCTTTTTTGCGATGGCGAGGTAGATGAGCAGGGCGCCGATGCCCCACATCACCACCATCTGCCAGGTCAGGTTCCCGAAATTGGAAAAGAGACTGGCGAATGCGTTCCAGAAATCCATGTCATTGCCTCCTTTGAAATCTGCGGTGCAATGACGAAAAAAAGAGACTTCCGCCACAGCACCAATTCCTGTGACAAAAGTCTCAAGCGAACACATGACATCGGGCATTTCTGCCGTGTTGACGCTGCCATGCAGCGCTCCCATAAGGTGGAGCGCCCTTTACTCCCTTTTATCCAATTCTATTAAACCAGAATATGCGAAGCCTGTCAAGAAATGTGCGGGACTTTTAGCTGAATCTTAGGGGGAACTCTGAATATAGAGTGAAAAAAGAGGCTGAAGAGTACGAAAATGCTTTTTGCACTCTATTCTTTTACAACGGCCGCCTTCTCGATGCCATAGCGGGCAAAGAGGGGGAGGGCCTCCGGCGGGACCGTCTCGCCGCTGACCACGATGGGGATGGCAGGCGGGCAGGAGACCGCCGGTGCGGCGCAGATGCGGCCCACGGCCTCGGCGGCAGGGATCATCTCCTGCGGTGCAAGGACAGCTTCCCGGACGGTGAAGCGGCGGGGCTGTGCCTCGAGCGCCCCGGCCAATGCCGCGAAAGCGGCAGGATCGTCAGTCGTAACGGAGACATCGGCAGCAGGGGCCTCATCGCAGATGGCGTGCAGGGCCGTTTGCAGGCAGGCAAACTCTGCCGCAGAACTCTCGGCGGAGGGCATCAGCACGACGTAACGGGGGTCGGCATACTCGCACTCCACGCCCCGCTCCCGCAGAGCCTGCGCCAGCTGCTGGCCGGAAAGACCCAGCGCGGCGGCGTCCAGCGTCAGCTTGAGGGGTTCACGGTGCGCCCCGGTGAGGGGGAGCGCCAGCCCGGGCCGGAGGGCATCCAGCTCCCGGCAGAGCATCCCCAGCCGCCAGCGGCAGATGTCCAGCTTCTCCCGGAAGCCGTCGGCCAGAACCGCGTTGGCGGCGTCCAGCGACTGCAAAATGAGATAAGAGGGGCTGGTGGAGCCGAAGAGAGCCAGCGCATTGCGCACAGCGGCCTCGTCGGCCTGCACGGACGAACCAAGGTGCAGATAGGCACCGCCCGTGAGGACGGGCAGGGTCTTGTGGGCCGAGTCACAGCAGAGGTCCGCGCCCAGCTGGATGGGGTGGCGGCTGCCCTCTTTCAAAAAGTGGAGATAGGCGCCGTGGGCGTTGTCCACCAGAAGGGGCAGGCCGTGGGCGTGGCAGACCGCCGACAGCCCCGCGACATCCTGCACGAAGCCCAGATAGTCCGGGCTGGTGAGGTAGACGCCGAAGGGCGTGCGGCCCTCGGCGGACAGCTCGTCCAGCGCAGAGGCAAGAGCTTCCGGCTCCACAGGGCAGGTGCAGAGCGCCCCGGCGGCGTCCGGCGCGGGCCAGAGCCACTGGATGTCGAAGTCCAGCAGAGCCGCCACGTAGAGCAGGGCCTTGTGGGCGTTCCGCGCCGCCAGCAGGACAGGCCGGCCTGCCTTTGTGGGCCGCATCTGGAGCGCAAGGTGGAGCATGGCCCGGATGCACTGGCTGCTGCCCTCGGTGCTGTAATAGGTGCGGGCGGTGCCGAAGAGCTGCGTGGCGTTGGCCTCGCTCTGAGCGATGATGCCCTCGGCTTCGTACAGCTCGTCTGCGCCCGCAATTTCGGTGATGTCAAGCTCTTCACAGCCCAGCGGGCCGCGGCCCTTGTGGCCCGGCATATGCATCCGGGCAGTGCGCTGCCGGGCGTAGCGACGGACAAAATCGACGACAGGAGTGTTCATGGTTTTATTCGCAGGCTTCGCCGTCTGCGCAGGCGTTGCAGGTGCCGCCCAGCTCGATGGGAACTTCGATGCCCTGAGCTGCCAGCTCCTGGTTTTCAGCAACTTTTATCATGATGGCGCACTCGACGCGCTTCTTGAACAGCTCACAGCCGTACTCGTAGACGCCGGTGATGCTGCCGGTGGCGTGGTAGGCGTTGGCTGCACAGCCGCCAGAGCAGTAGAGCTTGGCCCAGCAGTCCTTGCACTCGGGGCGGGCGTAGGCGTTGCAGTGCTTGAACTCATCCCGCACGGCGGTGTTGGTGACGCCCTTCCAGATGTCGCCCATCAGGTACTTGGGGTCGCCGACGAACTGGTGGCAGGGGTAGAGGTCGCCCCAGGGGGTGACGGCCATGTACTCGGTGCCGGAGCCGCAGCCGGAGATGCGCTTGTAGATGCAGGGGCCGCCGGTGAGGTCGATCATGTAGTGGTAGAAGGTAAAACCTCTGCCCTCGCGGTCGCGCTTGATCATCTCCTTGGCAAGGATCTCGTACTGCTCCTTCAGGATGGGCAGATCCGCCTCGGTCAGGGCGCTGGGATCGCTGGGGTCGCAGACCACCGGCTCCATGCTCAGCTCGGTAAAGCCAAGGTCTGCCATGTGGAAGATATCGTTGGTGAAGTCGGTGTTAAAGTGGGTATAGGTGCCGCGCATATAGTAGTTCTTGTCGCCGCGCTTCTTGACGAACTCCTGGAACTTGGGCACGATGCGGTCGTAGCTGCCGTTGCCTGCGCAGTCCACGCGGAAGCGGTCGTTGACCTCCTTGCGGCCGTCCAGACTCAGCACCACGTTGTGGCACTCCTTGTTGCAGAAATCAATGACATCATCATCGATCAGCACGCCGTTGGTGGTCATGGTAAAGCGGAAGTTCTTGTTGTGGATCTTCTCCTGCTCGCGGCAGTAGGCCACCAGCTTTTTGACCATATCAAAGTTCATCAGAGGCTCACCGCCGAAAGATCGGAAG
>OIGK01000398.1_pt1 | contig 10522 bp, 7 predicted proteins | sample 1582301 | NCBI WGS metagenome assembly OIGK01 (sample SAMN02674607, study PRJEB24791) | human gut metagenome, SKBSTL069 | isolation source: stool | host: Homo sapiens | place: USA | reverse complement strand
GGCAATGTGTTGTCCGAGCTAAAAAGATGTGGAGTGGCAAAAGTGCGTGGCGCAATGATATATTCAATCATCACTTCATTTCCCAGTCCGTCGATAATATCCGTGCGCAATTTCCCTTCCAACAACACATACAGTTTGTTGCAAGGCGTTCCCTGCGTAACAACTATCTCTTTCTTGTTTGCTATATAGACTACGAAATCTAGTTTCTCCAATAGGGATTCTTTAATGTTTAAGGGCAAATTCCGAAAAAGGGGGATTTGAAACAGCTTTTCTTTATGTGTGTCGGTCAGTTGTATTTTTTTCATTGTATCATGTTGTTCGTATTGTGGACAAAGATATAAATTAAATATTGGTAGAAAAAATCTTTTGTTATGTTTGAATCTGTAATCTGGGTATATTTCTCTGTAATTTATATACATTCGCTATGTTATAAATTGTCTATTTTTGCAGAGTGAAAAGACTGATTAATTCTGAAAGATGAAAGTAATAAAAGAAAGTTATGGCTAAAAAAGTTTTGATAATTTCGTCCAGTCCACGTAAAGGTGGTAATTCGGATTTGCTTTGTGATGAATTTATGAAAGGTGCTATTGAGGCGGGCAATGAAGTAGAGAAGATTTTTCTGAAAGACAAAACGGTTCATCCTTGTACGGGATGCAGTGTTTGCAGTATGTACGGTAAACCTTGTCCGCAGAAGGATGATGCAGTGGAAATCGTGGAGAAGATGATTGCTGCCGATGTGATTGTAATGGCAACCCCGGTCTATTTTTACACCATGTGCGGGCAGATGAAGATAATGATTGACCGCTGTTGCGCACGTTATACGGAAATAACTAATAAGGAATTTTATTTCATTATTGCGGCAGCAGAAAACGATAAAGCAATGATGGAGCGTACTATCGACGGCTTCCGTGGCTTCCTCGATTGCTTGGAAGGACCACTGGAAAAAGGGACGGTCTATGGAATCGGTGCATGGAAAGTAGGAGAGATTAAAGATACTCCCTACATGCAGGAAGCATATAATATGGGAAAGATGGTGTAACTGTTTGTTTTCCATATTAAAGATATTCATAAAGAATATGATAAATGGATTTGTTCGAATATTTGAGATATAGTTTTGAACTTAACTTTTAAAACCTGACGGGAAATCTGGAAAAGACGGTTATGTTTTCCAGATTTTCCCCTTTTTACGATTACTTAATTGACTGGATTGCTTGTTCTGCCACAGAATTATTATAATTTTGTGGCAGAACTTTTTATTTTGTATAATTCGTTTGATAACTAACTAAGTATCATGGGCTATAAAATAACGACTCTTGTGGAGAATTGTGTCTATGGACGTAAATTGCAGGCAGAGCATGGTCTTTCTCTTTATATTGAGACATCGGGACATCGGTTACTTTTCGATACGGGAGCATCCGACTTGTTTATCCGTAACGCCCGCTTGTTGCATATTGACTTGCAAAAAGTCGATTATTTGATATTATCTCATGGTCATAGCGATCATACGGGCGGACTACGTTATTTTTTTGAATTGAATACGCAGGCAACCGTTGTCTGTAAGCGTGAGGTTTTTTCTCCTAAATTCAAGGATGAACGTGAGAACGGGATGATGCATACACAAAACCTCGATCGTTCCCGTTTCCGCTTTATTACAAAGCAGACCGAACTGCTTCCCGGAGTTTTCCTTTTTCCCTCTATTGATATTATAAATCAGGAAGATACCCATTTTGAACGTTTTTGGGTTCAGCAAGAAGATGGATGCAAAATACCGGATACTTTTCAGGATGAATTGGCGGTGGTATTGGTGGAACCAGAAGGATTTTCCGTATTAAGTGCCTGTTCTCATCGGGGAATAACCAATATTTTGCGTACGGTTCAGGCTGCCTTTCCCGAATCTCCTTGTAAGTTACTTCTGGGAGGTTTTCATATCCATAATGCGGAAAAACAAAAATATCAGGTCATTGCAGATTATTTACAGGAATATCTTCCCCGACAGATTGGCGTTTGTCATTGTACGGGAGTGGATAAATATGCCTTCTTTTACAAGGACTTTGGTGACAGCACATTTTATAATTACACGGGAAAACTAATTCAAACCGATTTATCGGAATAAATTTATAATAATTTGATATGAGGAAACTAATAACTTCTTTAGCGCTGGTACTATCAGCATTATCCAGCTATGCAATTACTCCTTTGTGGATGCGTGATGCACGTATATCACCGGATGGATCAGAAATTGTTTTTTGTTACAAGGGTGACATTTATAAAGTCCCTGCACAAGGAGGAACAGCTGTTCAACTCACCACACAAACCTCTTATGAAGCCAGTCCGGTTTGGTCGCCCGATGGCAAGCAAATTGCGTTTGCCAGTGACCGGAATGGAAATTTTGACTTATTCATTATGCCTGCTGACGGAGGTGCCGCTCGGCGACTGACCTATCATTCTGCATCAGAAATACCGTCGGCTTTTACTCCGGATGGAAAGTATGTCTTTTTCTCTGCCTCTATACAGGATCCGGCAAGCAGTGCCCTGTTTCCTACAGGAGCGATGACGGAATTATATAAAGTTCCTGTTGCCGGCGGACGTACCGAGCAAGTGCTGGGCACTCCTGCCGAACTGGTCTGTTTTGATAAAACAGGGAAGAACTTTCTTTATCAGGATCGTAAAGGGTTTGAAGATGAATGGAGAAAGCATCATACTTCTTCCATTACGAGAGATATTTGGTTATATAACACCCAAACGGGAAAACATACGAACCTGACAAACCGGGGAGGAGAGGACCGTAATCCTGTGTATGCACCTGATGGTAATGCTGTCTATTTTTTAAGTGAGCGTGATGGAGGTTCCTTCAATGTGTATACTTTCCCTTTGAATACCCCACAGGAAGTGAAAGCTGTGACTACTTTCAAAACTCACCCGGTACGTTTTTTGTCTGTCAGCGATAAAGGTACCTTATGTTATACCTATGATGGTGAGTTATACACACAGAAGTCTGGTGCACGTCCGGAAAAAGTAAAAGTAGAACTTGTTCGTGATGATGAACAGCAGCTTGCTACACTTAAATTCTCACAGGGAGCAACTTCCGCTTCTGTATCTCCGGACGGTAAACAAGTTGCTTTTATTGTACGTGGTGATGTGTTTGTGACTTCAACTGATTATGCTACCACCAAGCAAATCACAAATACTCCGGCAAAAGAAGCTGCCGTTTCTTTTGCTCCGGACAACCGGACACTGGTTTATGCCAGCGAGCGAACCGGTAACTGGCAACTTTATACCGCCAAAATAAGTCGTAAGGAAGACCCGAATTTCCCTAATGCCACTCTTATTGAAGAGGAAGTATTATTACCGTCTAAAACGGTAGAACGTACTTATCCGCAATATTCACCGGACGGTAAAGAATTGGCTTTTATCGAAGACCGTAATCGTTTGATGGTACTTAATTTGAAAACAAAAAAGGTACGTCAGGTAACGGATGGTTCTACATGGTATAACACCGGAGGTGGATTCGATTACGAATGGTCGCCTGACGGTAAATGGTTCACTCTTGAATTTATAGGCAACCGCCACGATCCTTATTCGGATGTAGGCATTGTCAGCGCACAAGGAGGGGCAATTACTAATCTGACAAATAGTGGATATATCAGTGGTGCTCCGCGTTGGGTACTCGATGGGAATGCTATTCTTTTCCAAACCGAACGCTATGGTATGCGTGCGCACGCTTCCTGGGGATCGCAGCAAGATGTGATGTTGGTGTTTCTCAATCAGGATGCTTATGATCGTTACCGTTTGAGTAAGGAAGATTTCGAATTACTCAAGGAATTTGAAAAGGAACAGAAGAAGGCAAAGGAGAAAGATGATGATAAGACGAAAGACGGAAAGAAGTCTAAGGCGGAAAAAGCAGATAAAGGAAATGCTGACAAGGGAAAGAGTAAAGTAGATAGCAGCAAAGATAGCGATCAGGAAGAGTCCGCCGAGGATAAGGCAGACCAAAAAGAGATACTTGTCGAGCTGAACGGCATTGAAGACCGTATCGTACGTCTGACTCCCAATTCATCCGACTTGGGTAGTGCCATACTTTCAAAAGACGGGGAAGATCTTTACTATTTCTCTGCGTTCGAAGATGGATATGACCTTTGGAAAATGAATCTCCGTGAAAAAGATACGAAGCGTCTGCACAAACTCAATACCGGTTGGGCATCGTTGATGTTGGACAAAAAAGGAGATGTCTTTTTGTTGGGAAGCCGGATTATGCAAAAGATGGATGCCAAGTCGGATGCGTTGAAGTCCATCAGCTATCAGGCTGAAATGAAAATGGATTTGGCTGCCGAACGTGAAACGATGTTTGACCATGTGTACAAACAGCATCAAAAACGCTTCTACAATGTCAATATGCACGGGGTTGACTGGGATGCTATGACTAATGCTTATCGTAAGTTCCTGCCTCATATTGATAACAATTATGACTTTGCAGAATTATTGAGTGAGTGGTTGGGTGAGCTGAATGTTTCACATACCGGAGGACGTTATTCTCCCAAAGGAAAAGGAGATGTCACTTCTAATCTCGGACTTTTGTTCGACTGGAATTATCAGGGAAAAGGAATGCAGATTGCTGAAATAATAGAAAAAGGTCCGTTCGATCATTCACGTACCAAAGTAAAGGCTGGTTGCATCATTGAAAAGATTAATGGAGAAGAGATAACTCTCGATAATGACATAACCTGCTTGCTGAATAATAAAGCAGGGAAGAAAACATTGATTTCAATCTACAATCCACAAAGTAAAGAGCGTTGGGAAGAAGTGGTGATACCGGTCACCAACGGGCAACTGAATGGATTGTTATACAAACGTTGGGTAAAACAACGTGCGGCAGATGTTGAAAAATGGTCGAAAGGACGTTTGGGATATGTTCATATTCAGTCGATGGGAGATGACAGCTTCCGTACTGTATACTCGGACATTCTGGGAAAATATAACAACTGCGAAGGCATTGTGATTGATACCCGTTTCAACGGTGGTGGCCGTCTGCATGAAGATATTGAAATACTGTTCAGCGGTCAGAAATACTTCACACAAGTAGTGCGTGGACGTGAAGCCTGTGATATGCCGAGTCGTCGTTGGAACAAACCTTCCATTATGTTGCAATGTGAGGCCAACTACTCGAATGCACATGGAACTCCGTGGGTATATAAACATCAAAAGATTGGCAAACTTGTCGGTATGCCTGTTCCGGGTACTATGACAAGTGTGTCTTGGGAAACTTTACAAGATCCTTCACTGGTTTTTGGTATTCCTATCGTCGGTTATCGTTTGCCTGACGGCAGTTATTTGGAAAATACCCAATTGGAACCGGATGTAAAGGTTGCCAATAATCCGGAAACAGTAGTCAAAGGAGAGGATACCCAACTAAAGGTGGCTGTGGATGAACTTCTGAAAGAGATAGATAGTCAGAAGAAGTAAATACGAGTATAATTATATCTAAAATAAAGAGTCGCTTCTTTGAAAGAATCAATCAGATTCTAACAGAGAAGCGACTTTCTTTTATAGTGATTTTCTTATATTGACCTTTTTATATGACTCCTTTTATTAGGCGTTTATTTTAAATAGATATAGGGCTTACTTCCAGACCGGCAGTAATCTATGGAGGGTTTTTCTAGTCATTATCTTCTGATTCAGGAAGCTGACGATATACCCCGTTATACAAGCGGCAATGAGTGATCCTTCGCGTACTCCCTGAATACCTTGAGTCAGCAGGAGCGAGAGAACCACGGCTAATGTAACCAAAGTAATATCAAAATAAACTTTGAACTTTCCAAATTCTTTGTTATAATGGCGGGATGCATATTTCACAAATGCTTCTGCACTCATCATGGCTACTTTTGGTTTCAGTTCAAGCACTACTCCGATAGACTGCACCATGCATCCTGTAAGTAATAAAGCAATCGACATACCATAATTAGCGGGATGCAGTTCGCTTGTCAGCATCATATTGAAATCAATGAATGCCGAAAAGATAAAAGAGAACGGTAGTTGAAGAAGAATTTCAATAATATCCTGTCGGGTTCTATTCTTTCGGATTAACCAAAATTGTCCCAGGATAAGTACCATGTTGATGATAAATGTGCAAGTACCCAACGATAAAGGACTATTCAGGCTTAACACATAATTGATGCTCGATATGGGAGTAGTTCCCAATGCCGAGCGTATAATCAACACGATACCTGCCGCTAAAAAATAGAGTCCGATAACAAACACTAAATACCTCTTAAAAATCTCTTTCATTTCCATGTCTTTTTAACCTCTTTCTATTGATTCCTTTCTCATGTATTGAAAAGGATATGCAAAGGTCTTGTTTTTTACTCTGAAATAGATTATCTAATTCCATACAGTTTTTGTCATATCCGAAACAAATCGTATTTTTACGTCATAAAATAAAGGTGTAAATGGTAAAATCTCGTATATTTGATAATACGCAACTATTGAAGGAGCATCCTGAACTTCCTCATTATAAAGAGGAGGTAGTCTGTTTCCGGAGTGAATATAAAGACAGAAGTTATCCGGCAAATGAATGTTATTTCAATCGGGAGCTTTATATGATATTCGTTCTTGAAGGCCGTTCGGAAATTCTACTGAATGGAGAGTTTATTGCGATAGAACCGAATATGTTACTTATTCACGGAGCAAATTATCTCACGGAACATCTTTATTCAAGTCGGGATATTAAATTTATCACTCTTGCCCTTTCCGAATCCATGCGGACGGACGATTCTTATCTGACACAAATCACGGCAATTCTGTTGGCAACCATGAGACGGAATAAGCAATATACGATTCAGCTGACGGAGTACGAAGCTCAAATCATCCATAAGGAGCTGGAAGTATTGATGCATCTGATGAATATTGAACATCATTTCCTTTTCCGGCGTATACAGGCAGCGTGCAATTCTCTGTTTTTGGATATAGCAGATTTTCTTTCCCGAAAGACCGTTATCAAAAAAGAGATCAGTCGTAAAGATCACGTTCTGCAAGAATTTCATGCACTCGTTACCCGTAATTTCAGGGAAGAACATTTCGTGAGCTTTTATGCGGATAAACTGGCTATTAGTGAACAGTACCTGGCACGCATTGTACGTCTTGGAACAGGTAAGACTATCAATAGCCTTATTAATGAATTGTTAGTAATGGAAGCGCGTACTTTATTGAGTTCTACCAAATTTACGGTTGGCGAGATTGCTGCTAAACTGGGGTTTAGTGATGCAGCCGGTTTTTGTAAGTTCTTTAAAAGAAATGCGGGACAGACTCCGTTGAATTATCGGAAAGGATTATTGATTTGAACGGAAAGGATTGCTGAACTGAATGGGGAATTACTGAACTGAATAGTGAATATAATGAATTTAAATAATAAGTTGGCTGATTTGAATAAAAATGGAAGTAGGTTGATGCAACTCAACTGTCCTTAAAGACCGTATACATCAACCTACCTGAATATATAGTGAATGGGTCTGATTTTAACCGATCACTGCTGTGATATCTTCTACAATCTGTTCATCCGTCAGATGATTGGCACGGAGAAACTCCTGTATATCATATCGGTCAACAAATTCTTTTTTAGCTCCAAAGTTCAGAACTTTCATGTTTGTAGCACCATAATAACGGGCAATCTTTTCACCGAAACCGCCATCCAATACACCGTCTTCCAACGTAATCACTAATTCGTGATCTGCTTTCAGTTCATCCATCAGTTCGTTGTCTACACCGGTGATGTAACGCGGATTGATGAGTGTTGCGTCAATATTGGCTTTTTCTTTCAGAAGTGATGCAACCGACTGTCCCAATCCATAGAACGAACCTAAAGCAAGAATGGCTACTTTCGCTCCACGATGCGTCACTTTATAGCGATTGAGAACACTATAATCAGTCTCCACCGGTTCCCCACAAGTAATTACATCTGTTGCCGGTACACGGATAGCAACCGGGTATTCATTTTGGCGGATACTCCATTCTAGCATAGCAAGATATTCCTCTTTGCAAGTCGGTGCCAGATAAACCATATTAGGAATATTGCTGATGAGCGGAATATCGAAGAAGCAGAGGTGAGTTACATCATTCATTCCGGACAGTGTTCCCCAGAATACCAACAAAACAGCCGGGTTATTATTGATACAGAGGTCTTGCGAAAGTTGATCGTATGAACGTTGGATAAATGTACTATACACTCCGTAAACAGGTTTTCCGCCATTGGCTGCGATGCCCGAAGCAAGAGCTACTGCGTGTTCTTCTGCAATGCCGACATCTACAAACTGTTTGCCAGCTTCCTTGCGGCGGTCCGGAGTGAATCCGAGAACGGCAGGAGTACCTGAAGTGATTGTTACCACACGAGAATCTTCTTTCATCTTTTTCAGCAGATATTGAGCGGTTACTTCGCTGTAATCTTCTTCCTCATAACTGACTTTTGCTTCTCCGGTTTCCGGATTGAATGGAGTGCGCCAGTGATAAGTCTCTTTATCCTGTTCGGCACGTTCATAACCTTTACCTTTCAAAGTGTTGATGTGTACTACTATCGGATGCTGAATATCTTTCACTTTGGAGAATGCTTCAATCAACGCCTGTACATCGTTACCGTCATTTACATATATATAATCCAGCCCCATCGCCTTGAAGAAATTACATTCGCACTGACCGTTGCTGTCACGCAATTCTTTTAGATTTCTGTATAAACCTCCATGATTTTCAGCGATAGACATTTGGTTATCATTGACGATAATAATCATGTTGGTGCCAAGCTCTGCTGCATAATCCAATCCTTCAAAAGCTTCCCCTCCGCTTAAGGAGCCGTCGCCTATGACAGCTATGATATTTTCATTGCCGCCTGTGAGGTCGCGTCCTTTAGCCAATCCGCTGGCCAGACTGACAGAAGTGGAAGTATGACCGATAACAAAAAAATCATGTTCGCTTTCTTGTGGTTCGGTATAACCGGACACGAGATTGTATTCTTCCGGATGAAGAAAAGCGTTTTTACGGCCAGTCAGCATCTTGTGTACATAACTTTGGTGCGATACATCGAATACGATTTTATCTTTTGGAGAATTGAATACATAGTGCAAGGCAATAGTTGCTTCCACCATTCCGAAGTTGGGTCCGAAATGCCCGCCATGTTCGCTTAACTTTTGTAGGAGTGACACACGGATTTCATCACTTAGCTCGTTTAGCTCTTTTACCGGCAGCTTCTTTACATCTGCCGGAGAATAAATATTTTCTAAGTACATATCAAACAGTTTTTCTAAATAATGTTTTTACTTATTTCTTTATGACACTGCAAAGATACAGCAGGACTTGAAATCTGTTTGTATATGAATTACGGATTGTTTTACCTATATTACAGTTCCCTTATTTGAGGGACTATATTTTTATGCTAAAGCCTGATTTCTGTATTCATTAGGCGTGCATCCGACGCGTCTTTTGAATAATCTGCAGAGATGTTGCGGGTATTGGAATCCTAACGAATAAGCTATCTGGCTGACGGTTTCTTCCGTATCGACAATACGTTCTTTGGCTAGTTCGATTACTTTGGTCTGAATATGTTCCTGTGGAGTTTTTCCTGTTTCTTTTTTTACCATATCACCAAAGTAGTTGGGGGAGAGATAGACTTTATCAGCAAAGTACTTCACGGAAGGTAACCCGTTTTGTATGGGAAGTTGATCTTGGAAATATTCATCCAGAAGTTGTTCAAACTTTGTAAGAGCATCTTTATTGGCACTGTTCCGGGTGATAAACTGCCGTTCATAAAAACGCATACAGTAGTTCAGTAACAGTTCGATATTCATGGCGATTAATGCTTTGCTATGTTTATCGATACCATGCTCAAGTTCGATACTGATTTTCTTCAGGCAATCCATGACTATTTCCTTTTCCTGATCTGAAAGATGTAAAGCCTCGTTTACTGCATAAGAGAAGAAAGTATATTTCTTAATATCTTTTCCAAGTGAGGTGCCGCGAATCAGGTCCGGATGGAAAATAATACCATAAACAGCCGGATTGATTTCATCTTCAATGGTACTCACACCGGCTGTCTGACCTGGGGCAAAACAGACAATGGTTCCTTCTTGGTAATCATAATACTGACGACCATATTTAATGTCACAGCTCTTGCTCTCTTTTAGGAAAAGAGCATAAAGACCATAGTTCATCTGGATATGGTTAACTGTTTTCGTTGCTTTGGTCAAGTCGATGACACTAACCAAAGGATGCAATGTTTCCAGTCCGTACAGTTCGTTATACTGATTTACATTCTCTAGTTTTATAACTTTATCCATGGCTTTTGGTATTTGGAATCGGTAACAAAGATACAGATAAATGTTCTGTTTTCATAGTAGGGAAATGACTAATCTGTAATTGGGGTTATCATACCCGTAATCCGTCTACAACGGCTTCTTTATATTCTTCCGACCTTTGCCATGTTAAATAAAACTTGATGAATCAGAGGAAATTAATAAAAGAGAGAATATGGAGATCGGAAGAGCGT
>OIGK01000378.1_pt1 | contig 11041 bp, 6 predicted proteins | sample 1582301 | NCBI WGS metagenome assembly OIGK01 (sample SAMN02674607, study PRJEB24791) | human gut metagenome, SKBSTL069 | isolation source: stool | host: Homo sapiens | place: USA | reverse complement strand
AAACGGGGACCGTAAGGGATATTCTTTCCGCGAAGCGGATGTTCGGGGAAATAGTTGATATGGTCAGTGATAATCATCAGGTCACCGATTTCAAAATCTGCATTCGTCCCGCCACTGGCATTGGATACAAACAAGGTTTTGATACCTAATTCACGCATGACACGTACAGGGAAAGTTACTTCTTTCATAGAATAACCCTCGTAATAGTGGAAGCGTCCCTGCATAGCCATGATATCCTTATTTCCTAGTTTGCCGAAAATCAGCTTACCGCTATGACCTTCGACGGTAGATACCGGAAAGTTGGGGATATCTGAATACTTTATTTCATACTTCTCGGTGATTTCGTTTGCCAAACTGCCAAGTCCGGTGCCTAGTATAATGGCAGTTTCCGGACTGGTATGCATCTTACCTTTCAGATAAGCTGCGGTTTCTTGTATTTTCTCTAACATAGTCAATAATATGTTGGTTAAATTTATCTTGTTGATTTTGTAATATTTCAATTTCAATAGGCAAGGCGTAGATAAATGGTTTCAATTCCTTGTCCAAAGCCGGATGGTTAATCAGGCGTGTTGCATCTTTCTCGGTGGTAATAATCAACCGATGTTCTCCTTTCAGTTTATGAAACCGTTCTTTGATAAGCTGTATATCCCGATGAGTGAAATTGTGGTGATCGTCAAACGATAGTAAATCTATTTGTTTGGTACAACCTTCCAGTCTTTCGAGAATAGGGGCAGGTGAGGCAATTCCCGTCATCAATAATATATCAGTGTTTGTCAGTGAGGACAAAGCAACCTCATGGTTTGTCGAATTTGCATTTGTGTCCGGAGACATGGTAGGGAACACTGGTTGCAGGTTACCATACCGGAACGATGAGAAGAATAACTGTTGATATGGATAAAGGTTCAGCCGTTTCGTGATAATGTTATAATCAATGGGCTTGATGTCTTGCGGGCATTTGGTGACAATAACGATTTGCGCCCGATTCTTGCCGCTAATTGGTTCACGAAGCCGTCCTGCGGGGAGCAAAGTGTCATCACAGAATAATCGGTGATAATCCGTTAAAAGAATACTCAATCCCGGTTTGACGTATCGGTGTTGGAAAGCATCGTCCAATAGGATAACATCTATTGAAGGCTTTTGCAGTGCAAGCAACTTTTCTATGCCATGACAACGCTTTTCATCGACAGCTACTGTGACAGACGGGAATTTTTGATGCATCTGGTACGGTTCGTCGCCAATGCTTCTTGCCGTACTTTCCGGAGTAGCCAGCACATAACCTTTCGTATGCCGTTTGTACCCCCGACTTAATACAGCTACATTATATTGATTACAAAGAGACTTTATCAGATATTCAGTGTGCGGAGTTTTCCCTGTTCCTCCAACAGCGAGATTGCCTACGCTGATGATAGGTATATCAAAACTCTTTGATTGCAGCACTTCCCAGTCAAAGAGTTTATTTCTCATCATTACCACTGCTCCGTAGAGCCAGGAGGCAGGGTAGAGCCACTTATGTATCTTGATAAAGTGTTCGTCCATGTATGGCAGTTATTTAATATTCAGTTCGAACGGAATACGAGCCTGAATCATGGATTGTTCTTGCAGATTTTTCAGTAAGCCGAATTGCTGGTAGTACTCGCCTAATTTACTTTTCAGTAATTGTGATTCTACATAATTCGTCGGTTTCGTATCAAGCAGGGAAGACAGGAAATCTTGTTTCTCAGGATAAGACACAACGGTATAGCCTTCGATACCGGCTTTTGCAACAGCAATGTCCAGTGCCTTGTCAATACCACCTAATTCGTCTACTAATCCCAGTTCTTTAGCAGTTTCCCCAGTCCATACACGGCCTTCGGCAATCTTTTCGATCGCTTCCTTTGTCATGTGGCGTCCTTCGGCACAACGACTGACAAAGGTATCGTATCCTTCGGTAATCATCATTTGAAGCAATGATCTTTCATCCTCGTTGAACGGACGCATGATATTCCCGAAATCAGCATATTTATTCGTCTTAACTACATCATAACTTAAACCGATTTTATCAGTCAATCCTTTTACATTGGGAATGATACCGAATATTCCGATAGACCCGGTCAGGGTAGTAGGCTCTGCAACAATCGTATCGGCAACGCAAGAGATGTAGTAACCTCCTGACGCAGCATAATCACCCATAGAGACAATGACCGGTTTCTTTGTTTTCAGCTCTTTTACAGCATGCCAGATTTGTTCCGAGGCGAAAGCGCTTCCACCTGGAGAGTTGACACGGAGTACAACAGCTTTCACATCATCATTATCTTTCAATTTGCGCAGGTCACGAATGACTTTCGAACCGACAATCCCGTCTTCGGAAGTTGCAGAGCTCGGATAGTCTGTAATCTCACCGGATGCATAATAAACAGCTACGATATTACCGCTTTTATCTTTCGGCACATTTTTCCTTACGTTCATCATGTCGCCCAATCCTAATATAGGAAGATTATCATCTTCATTGATCTCTACCAATTTCTTAAGATAATTGCGCACATCATTGCGGTAAATCAATGTATCAGCCAATCCGCATTTTACACTCTCTTCTGCCGGATAGAACATGAGCATGCGATCTGCATAAACATTCAGTGAGTCTACAGAAATATTACGTGAAGTAGATACCCCTTCCGTAACTTGCCCCCAGATAGAAGTGATAAATGTGGTAACCTGTTCGCGGTTGGCAGGACTCATTTCCGTAGCAATAAACGGCTCTACGGCAGATTTGTAAGTTCCTACCTTGAACACCTGCATCTCAACTCCTATTTTTTGCAGCAAATCTTTGTAGAACAGGGGAGCAGAGGCGATACCCCGCCATTCAATCATTCCTTTGGGATTGAGCAACACCTTATCGGCTGCGCTGGAAAGATAATAAAGTCCCTGCGTATAGGAGTCTGCATAAGCAATAACGAATTTTCCACTTTCTTTGAAGTCGAGCAGTGCGTTGCGGATTTCCTGCAAAGAAGCATAGGAGGTGCCTAATGAATTTGCCTGCAGATAAATCCCTTTAATATTTTCGTTTTCTTTAGCCTTCTGGATAGAAGAAAGAATATCGTCTAGTCCGTACGTGTTAGATCCGTCACCCAACAACTGTGATAAAATACCCAGCGGATCTTCTTGCGTACGTTCAACCAACGTTCCATTTAAGTCGAGCATCATTACAGAATTCTTTTTTACGATTGTTTCCGTGTCCGAAGCAGACATGATGCCAAACAACGTTACCATGCTGATTATAAATAATACAATACTTGACAAAATGATACCTGTCACCGTGGCAAGTGTAAATTTCAAGAAATCTTTCATTATACTTATTGTTTTTTGCGCCAGCTTGTTATTAAGCTAACAAAGATAAATAATTGAGTTGATATTTATTCAATAAGTCGTACGAATTTTTGTTTTATCACAGCGAATCCACATAAATAGGAACTTCCTCCATTTAAGATTTAAGTATATTTGTCTGTATCAAATCCTTTTAAATGAGAAGAAATCTCTAATTTTGTGGCACAACTATTAATACATTGAATAATACTATCATGAAAAAACTCACATCTATTCTTTTATTGCTTTTGTTTGTATGGACGGTACAAGCGCAAACTGCTCGTGAAGAGATCCGTGCAAACCGGTATTTATCCGCTAATAATTATTATGCATATCCTACGCCTACTGCCAAGCAGACAGCTGCTCCTAAGGGGTACGAACCTTTTTATATCAGCACATATATGCGTCATGGTTCACGGTATCTGATTGATCCGAATGATTATCGTTTCCCCAAGCAAACTTTATTAAAAGCCGACTCTTTAAACAAACTTACTACAACAGGTAAAAACACACTGGATATTGTTTTGCGCATGGCTGATATGGCGGAAGGTCGTCTTGGTGAACTGACTTCGGTGGGAGCACGCCAACACAGAGGAATTGCAAAGCGTATGTATACTAATTTCCCACAGATATTTGCTGATGGAACAGAAGTGGATGCCCGTTCCACAGTTGTCATCCGGTGTATATTATCCATGACATCCGAATGTCTCCAATTGCAGGCGATGAATCCCAATCTATGTATCAAGAATGATGCAAGTTACCATGATATGTATTACATGAATCCTCCTGCTAAGGATTTGAGTAAAATAGCTAGTTCCGATAAAGTGAAAAAGGTTCAGAAAGATTTTGAAGCTACCCATGTACGTCCGCAACGGTTGATGAAAACATTGTTTACAGACGAAGCGTATGTAAAAGCAAATGTTGATGAAGCGCGCCTGATGAGACGTCTTTTTGATTTGGCTTGTAATATGCAGAGTCATGATACAGATATGCAGCTATATTCTCTTTTCACAGATGAAGAGTGTTATGATCTATGGAGTTGTAACAACTTATATTGGTATCTGACACACGCTTGTTCTCCTGTAACGGATGGTTTGATGCCCTATCGGGAAGCCGACTTGTTGCGTAATATTTTAGATAGGGCAGATGCTGCTTTGAAAGAAGGTAAGAACCAGGCCACTTTAAGATTTGGTCATGAGTCTTGTCTGTTACCGTTAGTCGCTTTATTGGAACTGAATCATTATGGAGAATCTTACCCTGACGTAGAAAAGTTATCCGAACAATGGAGAGCGTATGATATTTTCCCGATGGCTAGTAACGTGCAATTCGTCTTTTTCCATAAAAAAGGAAGTAACGATGTATTGGTAAAAGTATTACTTAATGAAAAGGAAACTAAACTACCGGTGAAAACAGACGTAGCTCCTTATTACCACTGGAAAGATGTAGAAAGCTACTATCGTGAAAAATTAGATAAATATCAGCATATATAATGCGACATTAACTTAACATTATTATATTTACCATGAGAAGAAAAACCCCTTTTATGGCTGCAACTCTGGCAGCAGGCTTGTTTTTTTATTCTTCTTGTACTCCGGCTGAAAAGACGGATACAAAAGATTATACTCAATACGTTAATACCTTTATCGGTGGCGCAGACAACGGGCATACATTTCCCGGCGCATGTTATCCTTTCGGTATGATACAGACCAGCCCTGTGACGGGTGCAGTCGGTTGGCGTTACTGTTCTGAATATGTTTATGAGGATTCTCTGGTTTGGGGATTTACACAGACACATTTGAATGGAACAGGCTGTATGGATTTAGGCGATATTCTGGTGATGCCGGTCACGGGTACACGTGTCCGTGCGTGGGATGCTTATCGTAGTCATTTTTCTAAAGATAAAGAAGCGGCTACTCCGGGATATTACACCGCAGAGCTCTCTGATCCACAGGTAAAAGCGGAACTGACTGCCTCTATCCATGCTGCCCTTCACCGCTATACTTATCATAAAGCTGATTCTGCCTCTATATTGATCGACCTGCAACATGGTCCTGCATGGAGAGAAGAGCAATATCATTCACAGGTCAACAGTTGCGAAGTAAACTGGGAAGATGCCCAGACACTGACAGGACATGTCAATAATACGGTATGGGTGAATCAGGATTATTTCTTTGTGATGAAGTTCAACCGTCCGGTAGTCGATTCGATTTATCTTCCAATGGGAGAGACAGAAAAAGGCAAACGTATTATTGCCTCTTTCGATATGCAACCGGGAGACGAGCTGATGATGAAAGTGGCGCTTTCTACTACCAGTGTAGATGGGGCTAAAAAGAATCTGGAAGCAGAAATTCCTGCCTGGGATTTTGAAGGAGTGAAGACTGCTGCCCATAATGAATGGAATAACTATTTGAGCCGTATTGAAATAGACGGTACGGATGATGAAAAAACAAATTTCTACACTTGTTTCTATCATGCATTGATTCAACCCAATCAGATTTCGGATGTGGACGGTATGTATCGTAATGCTGCCGATTCTATAGTGAAAGCCGGAACGGGTACTTTCTATTCCACATTCTCTTTGTGGGATACTTATCGTGCTGCTCATCCATTTTATACATTAATGATTCCCGAACGTGTGGATGGCTTTGTTAATTCTCTTATTGAACAAGGTGAAGTGCAAGGTTTCTTACCCATTTGGGGATTGTGGGGCAAAGAGAATTTCTGTATGATTGGTAATCACGGCGTATCAGTCATTGCCGAGGCTTATCGCAAAGGATTCCGTGGCTTTGACGCTGAACGTGCTTTCAATATAATAAAGAAGACGCAGACGGTGTCTCATCCGTTGAAGTCCGATTGGGAAGTTTATACAAAATATGGTTATTTCCCGACAGACCTGATAAAAGCTGAATCTGTATCTTCTACTTTAGAATCGGTATATGATGATTATGCTGCTGCCGATATGGCACGTCGTATGGGTAAAGAGGAAGATGCGGCATATTTTGCAAAACGTGCTGATTATTATAAGAATATGTTCGATCCGCAAACGAAGTTCATGCGTCCGCGCAAGGCTGATGGAACTTGGAAAGCTCCATTTAATCCAAGTGCACTAGGACATTCCGAAAGTATCGGTGGAGATTATACAGAAGGAAATGCATGGCAATATACCTGGCATGTACAACATGACGTACCGGGATTGATCCAGTTATTTGGCGGTGAAGAGCCTTTCCTGAATAAGTTAGATTCATTGTTTACCGTTAAGTTGGAAGGCGAAAGTCTGTCAGATGTAACCGGACTGATTGGGCAGTATGCTCATGGCAATGAGCCAAGTCATCATGTAACTTATTTATATGCACTGGCAGGTCGTCCGGAACGTACACAAGAACTGGTTCGTGAAATATTCGATACTCAATACAAGAACAAACCTGATGGACTTTGTGGAAACGATGATTGCGGACAGATGTCTGCCTGGTATATGCTTAGTGCGATGGGATTCTATCCGGTAGATCCGGTAAGTGCGGAATATGTATTCGGTGCTCCACAGTTGCCGAAGATGACTTTACATTTGGCTGATGGCAAGACTTTCACAATTATTGCAGAGAATCTATCGAAAGAACATAAATATGTAGATAGTATTACATTGAATGGTGAACCATATACGAAGAAAACAATTTCACATGAAGATATTGTAAAAGGTGGTACACTGGTGTATAAGATGAAGTAATTCTCAAACATTCTCACCGTGATGAGAAAAAAATCTCATTGCGGTGAGAAACTTTTCTCATTGCGATGAGAATTAATTCTCGCTACGATGAGAATAATATCCTTATTAAAGCATACGGAAACGCCTTTTTTAAATTAGTTGAACCGCTCTTTGCTTATTATTGCATAGTCTTGCTCACTTCTATACGCTGCTTTTCGAACTTCTCGCTATTGTTGCTACGGTTACTGACTTCTTTGCACTGGATGGGTGCACTCATTTCGAGCAAGCGTAAGATTTCATTCAAAGATTCACCTTCAAAAGTCGCCTTATAGGAATATTTTCCTAATTCGGCATCTTTCAAAATAAACTCCACATTATAAGTTTGTCCCAAACGCTTGAATACATATTCCAGTGGATCGTCTCTAAAAATGAGTACTCCATCTTTCCATGAGCACCATTTGTAAGTATTGGTTTTGTTGACGTTATACAAAGAAGTTGCCAGATTATAGTCTATTTTCTCTCCCGGTGAAAGGGAAATTGTTTTTTTCTTGTCAAGAGTTACTGCTACCTTTCCTTTTACTAATGTCACTGCCGTTACATTGTCCGAAGTATATGCATTCACATTGAATGCTGTGCCAGTAGCTTCTACAGTCAGTTCTTTCGTTTTTACGATGAAAGGATGCTTCTTGTCGGATTCTACTTCAAAATAGGCTTCACCTTGCATTGAAACCACTCTTTGCTTATCATTGAATTGAGTCGGATATTTTAGAGAACTTCCGGCATTTAGCCAAACCTTAGAGCCGTCGGGCAGATTCACTACCGACCAGGTACCGTAAGGAGTGAATAATTCCTGATAAGTTTCTGCAACTTGAGAAGTCGGTTTTAAATAAAGATAAGTGGATACTATCAGCAAGGGGAGAAGCAGTATAGCTGCAATTTGTTGCCAGTAGTACAGAAAGGATGACTTAGGACGAACCGATGCCGGCTGATTTTGATGAAGAATCTGCTCCATAACTTTTCTGTGCGCGCTGTCCACATCTATCTCTTCCGGATTAAAAGCCGGGTGACTGACTTCCCACACATTCTTTTGTGATAGAAAGCTCCTATAGTTTTCGGGAGCAGCCGATATCCAATCATCCAGTACCTTTATTTCTTCTGGTATAGCCTCTTTCGAGAGATATTTGGAAATTATAATTTCTATGTCTGAATCTTTATTTATCATATGCATTTTACCTTATATATAATAGACGTTTCAGAAAGAAAATCCCACATCCATTAGTGGAAAAGAAAGAAAAAAAGTAGCAAATAAAAATCTTTTAATAAAATGCGAAGCTGTTTCAAAGCCTTGCTGATGCGTACTTCCACTGTTCTGACAGAGATATTGAGGCGATTGGCTATTTCCTGATATTTAATATTTTCTAACCGGCTCATTTCAAATACTTCTCTTTCCTGGGGAGGTAATTGTTCCAATGCATTTTTGAGTTGTCGGCATAAATCGGAGTAAAGTATGTAGTTTTCCGTTGTATCTATATCTATAGAGCCCGATTTAAGTTCATAAGCAACGTGCTCATCTATAATCCTTCGATGGCGTAATTCATCCAGGCAGTAGTTTCGGACAGCTTTCAGTAAATATGATTTTAGTGAATTCTCAATTTCTAGTGTTTTCCGGTCATTCCATAATTTGAGAAAGATATTCTGTACAATATCCTCGCAGGTAGATTTCTCTGGAATGTAAGTACCGCCAAACAACACCAGATCTTTATAATAGGCATGGAATAATCGGGTAAAAGCCTGTTTATCATCCTGTTTCAGCGCTATTACCAGAAAACGGTCGTCGGAAGTCTGTTGTTGGATATTTAACATAGTATTGTAGTAGAGATTCTATTGTTGGGGGTAAAAATAGAAAGATTATTTGGGATAAACGATAGTTTGAAGAAAAAATAATGCAGATGAAAAAATAATGCGATATCCAATGTGGCTTTTATTTTTAGAAACGTCTTATTGATAGAAACGAGAGAAAAACACATTTATTAACCTTTAAATAATACAAGCCATGGGAAAGACATAATCAGTGAATTTTACTTCCGAAAAAACTGATAAAAAAGGAAGGTCTGACTCACCTTCCTTTCCAAAGATTCAGTTATTCGTTAATCAACTTATTTGTAGAACCAATAACTAAACATGTAAAGGTATGAAACTTATTTCAATTAGAAAAATGAAAAAGAGAATTAATGTACCTGCTAATGTAAAAATGGGGAGAATTTGTGCTATATGGTTGTTTTGTATAGCTCTGCAAGCTGTCAGTATACCTATCCTTGCACAATCCGCCAAAATTACATTGCGACTGAAGAACGTGACTGTAGAGGAGGTCTTGACTAGTATCGAAAATCAGACGGAATATCGCTTCCTGTATAACAAAGATATTGTTGATGTTAGCCGTATAGTAAGCATTTCTGTGAAGAATGAACTGATGACTCTGGTACTGGATAAACTTTTTAAAGGCGAAGGAGTATCTTATACGATTGAAAAACGTCAGATTGTATTAAACAAAGTTTCATCTCAACCACAGGATAACAAACAGCCGGTCAAAGTGACCGGAAAGGTAGTGGACGAATCCGGAGAGGTTCTTCCGGGAGTGACTGTGATGATAGAGGGAATGACTCAAGGAACCATCACCGGTATAGACGGCAATTATCAGTTGCAGGTTCCGGAAGGTTCGACACTGAAATTTACTTCAATAGGTTACACTACATATACGCAGAAAATAACCAGGCCGATGACGTTGAACGTGACGATGAAAGAAGATTCAAAACAATTGGATGAGGTTGTTGTGGTAGGTTATGGAACGCAAAAGAAAATAAACTTAACAGGAGCTGTTTCAACGATTAATGTTGAAAAAGAATTGGATTCTCGTCCTCTGACTAATCTTTCAATGGCATTGTCCGGAATGAGTGCTGGAGTGCAGACTTTGCAGTTATCAGGTAAACCTAATAGTGATATGGCGACTATACGCATTCGTGGTGTTGGTACTTTGAATAATTCTAATCCTTTGGTGTTGGTTGACGGAATGGAATTATCATTTAATGATATTAATCCTAATGACGTTGCCTCTATTTCCATTTTAAAGGATGCAGCTTCATGTGCTATTTATGGTAATCGCGGGGCAAATGGCGTTATAATGATTACCACTAAAGAAGGAAAAAAAGGAAAAACATCAGTGAATTATTCGGGGAAATTTTCTTTGAATCAACCGTCGAATCTAATTCAGCTTGTGAGTAATAGCGCCGATTATTTCGAATTAATGAATGAATCTGCACGAAATATCGGGCAAAGTGATATTTTCAGTCAAAATACAATAAACGAATGGAGAGAGGCAGAAAAAAATCCTAATGGTCTGGCGGAATCTGGTTATCCTAACTACGTCGCTTATCCGAATACAGATTGGTATAAGGAACTATTTCAAAATAAAATAATGAGTGAGCATACGATTTCCGTTGTTGGTGCTTCCGACAATGTGAATTATAATTTTTCTGGTTCTTTCTTGGATAACCCGGGGTTAATACAAGATACGGGGCTGCGGAAATATTATATACGCTCAAATATTACTGTAAAAGTGAAAGATTGGTTGCAGATAGGCAACCGTTCACATGGCTATCATACAGACCAGGACCGTAATGAGGTAGATGCTTTTACAGGTGGAATACATGGACAGAAACTTCCGCCGGATATTTATCCTGAATATGATGGAAAATTAGGACTTCCTGAAGCTGTGGAAGAAGATCCGACGTCCTCTAATCCTCTTCATCTATTAGCTTCTTCGGGTGGCTCTTTTAAATATGAACAATTAAATACTTCTATGTTTGCCGATGCAACAATTCTCAAAGATTTTGTATATCATGTAGAGTTTGACTATATGCGTTATCGACATGATGCAGACTGGCTTTCCAAACAAATTGGGAGATATAGTTTTAGAAGAGGTAAGTTAGTAGAACAACCTACCAA
>OIGK01000353.1_pt1 | contig 11667 bp, 9 predicted proteins | sample 1582301 | NCBI WGS metagenome assembly OIGK01 (sample SAMN02674607, study PRJEB24791) | human gut metagenome, SKBSTL069 | isolation source: stool | host: Homo sapiens | place: USA | reverse complement strand
TGTTCGGGCATGGCAAGCGTATGAATATGCCGTGGTGGGGCGGTTTTGATCCACGCGCGTGGGATGTGGCAAGCATGATGGATTTTGCTGTGCCGGTGGTGGCGTGTCTGCTGGTCTGGCGGTTAGTTAATCGTGGGTGAAAAAGCATGTTTAGTGTACTTTCCCGAAACTGATAGTAAGTGGCGAGATTAATTACCTGCTTCAGACTGAATGATTTTTTGCAAGCGCCACAGAAGTAATAGGGGTGAGTGAAAAAATATTATATATTAATGAATTGCGTTATTGCATCATCAGCTCAAAATGATGAATAACTAGAATTCCTGTCATAGCATTAATGGCTGAATTGGTGGGATGATATATCAGATAGAGTATCAATAAAAGCTGGAATGCATGTGGATTCAAATGGTTTTTGGCTAGATGATACTTATATCATATATTATATGAAGTATTTTAATGTTGCTCTGGAGGGAAATAGTGAGAGATGCACGGCGAAGCACGTCTTGAACTAAATATACACAAGTAAATCATGCTTTCGCCGCTGTATTAGAGCTTTGTTTCAGATTTGTTAATCGCCAGGTATTACCCCACCAAAAAAATGATTTTTTGGTAAAGTGGATGTTCTCATAATTTGTTAATGGCAATTTTAACTGTTCTGTTTAGATCGTATATGGCTCCAAATTTAAAGCTTTCTTTATAGGAAAGGCAAAAAATATCAAGTTTTTGACTAAGATAAATAAGTTTGTTTTTTTCATTAGTGGCGAATTGTTTTATGTTGCTGATTTGATAGTTGCTACGCAAGAAAGAACTAAATTGCTCAATATCATTAACTGCCCAATTCTTTAAAACGCATTTTGTTACAAATGATACACCAAGTACTTCAAGCGGCTTATAATTTCCGAATGGATCTAAAGTGGTTAATTGGTTAGCATTGAATGATGCCCAGCCATTCAATTCTAATTGCAACTTAATAGTGTTGAGTTCACGCATTTTGATCGTGCTTTCATAACGGTAAAATGAAATTGAGTACAGCAATTTGCTATCTTCAAAACCACTATTTAAGCTATTTTTTCTATCAAGTGAGTATAGCTCAAAGCATTCTGCAACTTCATTGTCAGTGAATCCGTTCAGAATCGAAGTGACAAACTTTAGAGTTATAATTGGTGATTTTGGTAGGTATTTATGTGTGGTTAAATACTCATAATTCTGAAACGCTTTTATCCATTCATAGAAATTACAGTCAATCTTACGGCAAATTAAGTCGACAAGTGTATTTGAAAGTTCCTTTTCATTTATCTCATGTAATTCTGGACGTGCTGATATTGCAATTTCTCTCATAGTAAGCCGTTTTGCTTCATAAAACAAAACATCCAATATGTCATTTAATGAAGCTTGTCCGCTATAATACCTTTTAATCTCAGGTTTTATTTTGTAATTATTCAATGCTAACCATAGCACTCTCTCACTATCACTTGATTTCTCGGTGTTTAATAAAAAAGTTGGATCTTTGTCCTTGAGAAGATCCTCAAGAGAGTGATTATGCAAAAATAATAAAATGAAGAAAGAGCATATTGAGTTTAAAAGAATTGTTGATGGTATTCGCCAAGAAAGATGAGGATATGATTTAACGTATTCATATAATGGCGTAACTGTGTCCAAAATACGCATCAAAATACGGATGTTAACTATGTTGTTATTTTTTACTATATCCTCAAAGAGAATTTTATCTTCCTGTGGGAATTGGGAAAGCTTTCCATTTATTATATCTATATCCAATATTTCCTCTGGATGCGGATTATAATGAAGTGTTTCTGCAATGAGTTTTTCCTTGTGTTCTATTTTTAAACCAGACTCAGTTGATGTATTGGTAATAATAATAAAGTCTAAATTTGAGTTCATCTCGGACATATAAAGAGAATGGCAATATGTCAAAATTTCACTAACTAATGATTTTTCGGATATTCTCTCTATATCATCCAATATAAAAATACCATCCAGTTTTGATAAAATGTTTTCTCTAACACTTGCACCAATAGAATTAAACATGCTGTTAATAATATTGGCACTTGCAGGTGAGCCGCTGGCAATGCTACCTATCCCTGATAGACTTTCGAGCCCGGATTTAAATGTTTGTATATCTTGCAGGTAGTAACAATCTATAATTTTAGCTTTGAAATCTGATAAGGATTTAATACCTAGTAAAGAAATATAATAGAAAATGTTTTTATCATAGTACTTGGGGAATTTTTTTCTGATAAAGTGAGTCTTTCCTGTGCCCCAGCTCCCATCAAGCAAAATCAGACCATCTCTTTTTTGTGAAAGTAGATGTATTATTTTTATAATAAGATTGCTGTTAGAGTATTTCATCAAGTTTTCTGGCTCGCTGTTAAAAATAAAACAGTATATGAAAATAATTTTCCTGTAATCTTATAAAAAATGATAATCCATCTCAAACAGCAGACACAAGGCTCCCTACTTGATTTTTAATCATCCGTACAGTGCGAGACACATCGTGCCAGATAAACTTACTTGTCGGTATTGTATCATCGGCAACTATCACCTCAGCCTCTTTTCTCCATCATCTGACCTCATACCCTAGTGAGCTTTATATGCCGACAGTGCTAGTAGTCGCTAGTCGTGAGAATTAACTAGATCATTGTCAGTTGCTGGCGTCACTATCAGGAAACCTTCCGCTTATCTTTCTTTAGGTTCGGATGGTGTCCATCTGTATTAATTTGTGGTTACCATTAATTCGATGAATAAATAGTGTTATTTTTTGTCTCCTTCCTTTTCCGTTTGTACCAACAATCAGCGATATAAAGTCACAATTATCAACTAAAACAGCCTGGTTAGACGATGTACTTCATTGAAGCGATGACAATGTTAGTCAATGTCAAACAGAGATAGTGCAATCACTACTTTTTTAGTGTTACCATGATTTTACTGGGTGAAAAACTTGCTGTGTCGATTTTTCATTTGTGTACCAAATTGTGTACCAATTTAGCGACTGTTGGCTAGATGGATGCGCAATGAATTGAAAACAAACAAATTTTCTCTTTGTATGTGATCTTTCGTGTGGGTCACCACTGCAAATAAGGATATAAAATGCCTGTTATAACTCTTCCTGATGGCAGCCAACGCCATTACGATCACGCTGTAAGCCCCATGGATGTTGCGCTGGACATTGGTCCAGGTCTGGCGAAAGCCTGTATCGCAGGGCGCGTTAATGGCGAACTGGTTGATGCTTGCGATCTGATTGAAAACGACGCACAACTGTCGATCATTACCGCGAAAGACGAAGAAGGTCTGGAGATCATTCGTCACTCCTGTGCGCACCTGTTAGGGCACGCGATTAAACAACTTTGGCCGCATACCAAAATGGCAATCGGCCCGGTTATTGACAACGGTTTTTATTACGACGTTGATCTTGACCGCACGTTAACCCAGGAAGATGTCGAAGCACTCGAGAAGCGGATGCATGAGCTTGCTGAGAAAAACTACGACGTCATTAAGAAGAAAGTCAGCTGGCACGAAGCGCGTGAAACTTTCGCCAACCGTGGGGAGAGCTACAAAGTCTCCATTCTTGACGAAAACATCGCCCATGATGACAAGCCAGGTCTGTACTTCCATGAAGAATATGTCGATATGTGCCGCGGTCCGCACGTACCGAACATGCGTTTCTGCCATCATTTCAAACTAATGAAAACGGCAGGGGCTTACTGGCGTGGCGACAGCAACAACAAAATGTTGCAACGTATTTACGGTACGGCGTGGGCAGACAAAAAAGCGCTTAACGCTTACCTGCAGCGCCTGGAAGAAGCCGCGAAACGCGACCACCGTAAAATCGGTAAACAGCTCGACCTGTACCATATGCAGGAAGAAGCACCGGGTATGGTATTCTGGCACAACGATGGCTGGACCATCTTCCGTGAACTGGAAGTGTTTGTTCGTTCTAAACTGAAAGAGTACCAGTATCAGGAAGTTAAAGGTCCGTTCATGATGGACCGTGTCCTGTGGGAAAAAACCGGTCACTGGGACAACTACAAAGATGCAATGTTCACCACGTCTTCTGAGAACCGTGAATACTGCATTAAGCCGATGAACTGCCCGGGTCACGTACAAATTTTCAACCAGGGGCTGAAGTCGTATCGCGATTTGCCGCTGCGTATGGCCGAGTTTGGTAGCTGCCACCGTAACGAGCCGTCAGGTTCGCTGCATGGCCTGATGCGTGTACGTGGTTTTACCCAGGATGACGCGCATATCTTCTGTACTGAAGAACAAATTCGCGATGAAGTTAACGGATGTATCCGTTTAGTCTATGATATGTACAGCACTTTTGGCTTCGAGAAGATCGTCGTCAAACTCTCCACTCGTCCTGAAAAACGTATTGGCAGCGACGAAATGTGGGATCGTGCTGAGGCGGACCTGGCGGTTGCGCTGGAAGAAAACAACATCCCGTTTGAATATCAACTGGGTGAAGGCGCTTTCTACGGTCCGAAAATTGAATTTACCCTGTATGACTGCCTCGATCGTGCATGGCAGTGCGGTACAGTACAGCTGGACTTCTCCTTGCCGTCTCGTCTGAGCGCCTCCTATGTGGGCGAAGACAACGAGCGTAAGGTACCGGTAATGATTCACCGCGCAATTCTGGGGTCGATGGAACGTTTCATCGGTATCCTGACCGAAGAATTCGCTGGTTTCTTCCCGACCTGGCTTGCGCCGGTTCAGGTTGTTATCATGAATATTACCGATTCACAGTCTGAATACGTTAACGAATTGACGCAAAAACTATCAAATGCGGGCATTCGTGTTAAAGCAGACTTGAGAAATGAGAAGATTGGCTTTAAAATCCGCGAGCACACTTTGCGTCGCGTCCCGTATATGCTGGTCTGTGGTGATAAAGAGGTGGAATCAGGCAAAGTTGCCGTTCGCACCCGCCGTGGTAAAGACCTGGGAAGCATGGACGTAAATGAAGTGATCGAGAAGCTGCAACAAGAGATTCGCAGCCGCAGTCTTAAACAATTGGAGGAATAAGGTATTAAAGGCGGAAAACGAGTTCAAACGGCGCGCCCTAACCGTATCAATGGCGAAATTCGCGCCCAGGAAGTTCGCTTAACAGGTCTGGAAGGCGAGCAGCTTGGTATTGTGAGTCTGAGAGAAGCTCTGGAGAAAGCAGAAGAAGCCGGAGTAGACTTAGTCGAGATCAGCCCTAACGCCGAGCCGCCGGTTTGTCGTATAATGGATTACGGCAAATTCCTCTATGAAAAGAGCAAGTCTTCTAAGGAACAGAAGAAAAAGCAAAAAGTTATCCAGGTTAAGGAAATTAAATTCCGTCCTGGTACAGATGAAGGCGACTATCAGGTAAAACTCCGCAGCCTGATTCGCTTTCTCGAAGAGGGTGATAAAGCCAAAATCACGCTGCGTTTCCGCGGTCGTGAGATGGCGCACCAGCAAATCGGTATGGAAGTGCTTAATCGCGTGAAAGACGATTTGCAAGAACTGGCAGTGGTCGAATCCTTCCCAACGAAGATCGAAGGCCGCCAGATGATCATGGTGCTCGCTCCTAAGAAGAAACAGTAAGGCCTTCAAGTAGCACTGTCTGTGGAGCCTTTGGGCTTCACAGGCATTGTTCGCCTTTGTTTCGTTTATTAACAATGCGAAGTGGAAGTTATTAAAATGCCAAAAATTAAGACCGTACGCGGTGCTGCTAAGCGCTTCAAAAAAACCGGTAAAGGTGGTTTTAAGCACAAGCACGCTAACCTGCGTCACATTCTGACCAAAAAAGCGACCAAACGTAAACGTCACCTGCGTCCGAAAGCCATGGTTTCCAAAGGCGATCTGGGCCTGGTAATCGCGTGCCTGCCGTACGCATAAGCCGTTAACGTTTTTTAACTTTTTAATTAGAATATAGATACAGGAGAGCACATATGGCTCGCGTAAAACGTGGTGTTATTGCACGCGCACGTCACAAGAAAATTTTGAAACAAGCTAAAGGCTACTACGGTGCGCGTTCTCGCGTATACCGCGTTGCCTTCCAGGCTGTTATCAAAGCTGGTCAGTATGCTTACCGTGACCGTCGTCAACGTAAGCGTCAGTTCCGTCAACTGTGGATTGCGCGTATCAACGCAGCAGCACGTCAGAACGGTATTTCTTACAGCAAATTCATCAATGGCCTGAAAAAAGCCTCTGTTGAAATCGACCGTAAGATCCTGGCTGATATCGCAGTATTCGACAAAGTAGCGTTCACCGCTCTGGTTGAAAAAGCGAAAGCAGCTCTGGCATAAGCCAGTTGAAAGAGGGAGCTAGTCTCCCTCTTTTCGTTTCAACGCCATCAAAACATTGACTTTTATCGCCGTAGCCTTTTCAATAAAGGTCTTTTGAAAAGTACCAAAAGGTAACGCAAGCAATGAATGCTGCTATTTTCCGCTTCTTTTTTTACTTTAGCACCTGACTCCAGGAGGCTAGCGCGTGAGAAGAGAAACGGAAAACAGCGCCTGAAAGCCTCCCAGTGGAGGCTTTTTTTGTATGCGCGTTTTGAAAAAATTAAGTCCAACGAACCAGTGTCACCACTGACACAATGAGGAAAACCATGTCACATCTCGCAGAACTGGTTGCCAGTGCGAAGGCGGCCATTAGCCAGGCGTCAGATGTTGCCGCGTTAGACAATGTGCGCGTCGAATATTTGGGTAAAAAAGGGCACTTAACCCTTCAGATGACGACCCTGCGTGAGCTGCCGCCAGAAGAACGCCCGGCAGCCGGTGCGGTTATCAACGAAGCGAAAGAGCAGGTTCAGCAGGCGCTGAATGCACGTAAAGCGGAACTGGAAAGCGCAGCGCTGAATGCGCGTCTGGCGGCGGAAACGATTGATGTCTCCCTGCCGGGGCGTCGTATTGAAAACGGCGGTCTGCATCCGGTGACCCGTACCATCGACCGTATCGAAAGTTTCTTCGGTGAGCTTGGCTTTACCGTGGCAACCGGGCCGGAAATCGAAGACGATTATCATAACTTCGATGCTCTGAACATTCCTGGTCACCACCCGGCGCGCGCTGACCACGACACTTTCTGGTTTGACGCTACCCGCCTGCTGCGTACCCAGACCTCTGGCGTACAGATCCGCACCATGAAAGCTCAGCAGCCACCGATTCGTATCATCGCGCCTGGCCGCGTTTATCGTAACGACTACGACCAGACTCACACGCCGATGTTCCATCAGATGGAAGGTCTGATTGTTGATACCAACATCAGCTTTACCAACCTGAAAGGCACGCTGCACGACTTCCTGCGTAACTTCTTTGAGGAAGATTTGCAGATCCGCTTCCGTCCTTCCTACTTCCCGTTTACCGAACCTTCTGCAGAAGTGGACGTCATGGGTAAAAACGGTAATTGGCTGGAAGTACTGGGCTGCGGGATGGTGCATCCGAACGTGCTGCGTAATGTTGGCATCGACCCGGAAGTTTACTCTGGTTTCGCCTTCGGAATGGGGATGGAGCGTCTGACCATGTTGCGTTACGGCGTCACCGACCTGCGTTCATTCTTCGAAAACGATCTGCGTTTCCTCAAACAGTTTAAATAAGGCAGGAATAGATTATGAAATTCAGTGAACTGTGGTTACGCGAATGGGTGAACCCGGCGATTGATAGCGATGCGCTGGCAAATCAAATCACTATGGCGGGCCTGGAAGTTGACGGTGTAGAACCGGTTGCCGGTAGCTTCCACGGCGTGGTCGTTGGTGAAGTGGTTGAGTGTGCGCAGCATCCGAACGCTGACAAACTGCGTGTGACAAAAGTGAATGTCGGCGGCGATCGCCTGCTGGACATCGTCTGCGGTGCGCCAAACTGCCGTCAGGGCCTGCGTGTGGCGGTAGCGACCATTGGTGCTGTTCTGCCGGGCGATTTCAAAATTAAAGCGGCGAAACTGCGTGGCGAACCGTCTGAAGGGATGCTGTGCTCCTTTTCTGAGCTGGGAATTTCTGACGATCACAGCGGCATTATCGAGCTGCCTGCAGATGCGCCGATTGGCACAGACATCCGCGAATACCTGAAACTCGATGACAACACCATCGAAATCAGCGTAACGCCAAACCGTGCCGATTGCTTAGGCATTATCGGCGTGGCGCGTGATGTTGCCGTGCTGAACCAGCTGCCGCTGGTTGAACCGGAAATCGTTCCGGTTGGTGCGACCATCGACGACACGCTGCCGATTACAGTCGAAGCGCCGGAAGCCTGCCCGCGCTATCTTGGCCGTGTGGTAAAAGGCATTAACGTTAAAGCGCCAACTCCGCTGTGGATGAAAGAAAAACTGCGTCGTTGCGGGATCCGATCTATCGATGCAGTCGTTGACGTCACCAACTATGTACTGCTTGAACTGGGCCAGCCGATGCACGCTTTCGATAAAGATCGCATTGAAGGCGGCATTGTGGTGCGGATGGCGAAAGAGGGCGAAACGCTGGTGCTGCTTGATGGCACTGAAGCGAAGCTGAATGCTGACACCCTTGTCATCGCCGACCACAACAAGGCGCTGGCGATGGGCGGCATCTTTGGTGGCGAACACTCTGGCGTGAATGACGAAACGCAAAACGTCCTGCTGGAATGCGCTTTCTTCAGCCCGCTGTCTATCACCGGTCGTGCTCGTCGTCATGGCCTGCATACCGATGCGTCTCACCGTTATGAGCGTGGCGTTGATCCGGCACTGCAGCACAAAGCGATGGAACGTGCGACCCGTCTGCTGATCGACATCTGCGGCGGTGAGGCTGGCCCGGTAATTGATATCACCAACGAAGCAACGCTGCCGAAGCGAGCCACCATTACTTTACGTCGCAGCAAACTGGATCGCCTGATCGGCCATCATATTGCCGATGAGCAGGTAACTGATATTCTGCGTCGTCTCGGCTGCGAAGTGACCGAAGGCAAAGACGAATGGCAGGCAGTTGCGCCGAGCTGGCGTTTCGACATGGAGATTGAAGAAGATCTGGTCGAAGAAGTCGCGCGTGTTTACGGCTACAACAACATCCCTGATGAGCCGGTGCAGGCAAGCCTGATTATGGGTACTCACCGCGAAGCAGATCTGTCGCTCAAGCGCGTGAAAACGCTGCTCAACGACAAAGGCTATCAGGAAGTGATCACCTACAGCTTCGTTGATCCGAAAGTGCAGCAGATGATCCATCCAGGCGTTGAAGCCTTACTGCTGCCAAGCCCGATTTCCGTTGAAATGTCAGCAATGCGTCTTTCCCTGTGGACCGGCCTGCTGGCAACCGTGGTGTACAACCAGAACCGTCAGCAGAACCGTGTGCGCATTTTCGAAAGTGGTCTGCGTTTCGTACCAGATACTCAGGCACCGTTGGGCATTCGTCAGGATCTGATGTTAGCCGGTGTGATTTGCGGTAACCGTTACGAAGAGCACTGGAACCTGGCAAAAGAGACCGTTGATTTCTATGATTTGAAAGGCGATCTGGAATCCGTTCTCGACCTGACCGGTAAACTGAATGAGGTTGAGTTCCGTGCAGAAGCGAATCCGGCACTGCATCCGGGGCAATCCGCAGCGATTTATCTGAAAGGTGAACGTATTGGTTTTGTTGGGGTTGTTCATCCTGAACTGGAACGTAAACTGGATCTTAACGGTCGCACTCTGGTGTTCGAACTGGAGTGGAACAAGCTCGCAGACCGCGTGGTGCCTCAGGCGCGCGAGATTTCTCGCTTCCCGGCGAACCGTCGTGACATCGCGGTGGTGGTCGCAGAAAACGTTCCCGCAGCGGATATTTTATCCGAATGTAAGAAAGTTGGCGTAAATCAGGTAGTTGGCGTAAACTTATTTGACGTGTACCGCGGTAAGGGTGTTGCGGAGGGGTATAAGAGCCTCGCCATAAGCCTGATCCTGCAAGATACCAGCCGTACACTCGAAGAAGAGGAGATTGCCGCTACCGTCGCCAAATGTGTAGAGGCATTAAAAGAGCGATTCCAGGCATCATTGAGGGATTGAACCTATGGCGCTTACAAAAGCTGAAATGTCAGAATATCTGTTTGATAAGCTTGGGCTTAGCAAGCGGGATGCCAAAGAACTGGTTGAACTGTTTTTCGAAGAGATCCGTCGCGCTCTGGAAAACGGCGAACAGGTGAAACTCTCTGGTTTTGGTAACTTCGATCTGCGTGATAAGAATCAACGCCCGGGACGTAACCCGAAAACGGGCGAGGATATTCCCATTACAGCACGGCGCGTGGTGACCTTCAGACCCGGGCAGAAGTTAAAAAGCCGGGTCGAAAACGCTTCGCCCAAAGACGAGTAATCTGATCTAACTAAAAAGGCCGCTTTGCGGCCTTTTTTCTTTTCACTGTCGAAGAGTCACCGTAAAATCAACGCCATGACACTTCAGCAGAACGGATACCATGCTGACACTTGCCCGCCAACAACAGCGACAAAATATTCGCTGGTTATTATGCCTGTCAGTTTTGATGCTGCTGGCGCTTCTCTTAAGCCTTTGCGCCGGTGAACAATGGATTTCGCCCGGTGACTGGTCTACTCCTCGTGGCGAACTGTTCGTCTGGCAAATTCGCCTGCCACGTACGCTGGCTGTATTGCTGGTTGGTGCGGCGCTGGCTATATCCGGCGCAGTAATGCAGGCGTTGTTTGAAAATCCTCTGGCAGAACCTGGACTACTTGGCGTCTCTAACGGCGCAGGCGTAGGGCTTATCGCCGCGGTGTTGCTTGGGCAAGGGCAACTCCCAAACTGGGCACTAGGGCTGTGTGCGATTGCTGGCGCGCTTATCATCACTTTAATACTCTTACGTTTCGCCCGTCGTCATCTTTCGACCAGTCGGTTATTGCTGGCTGGCGTTGCATTAGGGATTATCTGTAGCGCACTAATGACGTGGGCTATCTACTTTTCCACCTCTGTTGATTTACGTCAGCTGATGTACTGGATGATGGGCGGTTTTGGCGGCGTAGACTGGCGGCAAAGCTGGCTGATGCTGGCATTGATCCCCGTGTTGTTGTGGATCTGTTGTCAGTCCAGGCCGATGAATATGTTAGCACTTGGCGAGATCTCGGCGCGGCAACTGGGTTTACCCCTGTGGTTCTGGCGCAATGTGCTGGTGGCAGCGACCGGCTGGATGGTTGGCGTCAGTGTGGCGCTGGCGGGTGCTATCGGCTTTATTGGTCTGGTTATCCCACATATTCTCCGGCTGTGTGGTTTAACCGATCATCGCGTATTACTTCCCGGCTGCGCGCTGGCAGGGGCGAGCGCATTGCTGCTGGCCGATATTGTAGCGCGCCTGGCATTAGCTGCCGCAGAGCTGCCTATTGGCGTGGTCACCGCAACGTTGGGTGCGCCGGTGTTTATCTGGTTATTGTTAAAAGCAGGACGTTAGCCGCAAAAAGACGGTCTATGATTAAAAGCTAAGATTTTTACTGACCACACCCAGGAGAAACGATGCAAGATTCCATTCTGACGACCGTAGTGAAAGATATCGACGGTGAAGTGACCACGCTGGAGAAGTACGCCGGTAATGTGCTGTTGATTGTCAATGTCGCCTCAAAGTGTGGCTTAACGCCGCAATATGAGCAGTTGGAGAATATTCAGAAAGCCTGGGCCGATCGTGGTTTTGTGGTGCTGGGATTCCCGTGCAACCAGTTTCTGGAGCAAGAACCGGGCAGCGATGAAGAGATTAAAACTTACTG
>OIGK01000350.1_pt1 | contig 11724 bp, 10 predicted proteins | sample 1582301 | NCBI WGS metagenome assembly OIGK01 (sample SAMN02674607, study PRJEB24791) | human gut metagenome, SKBSTL069 | isolation source: stool | host: Homo sapiens | place: USA | reverse complement strand
TACCTCTGGACTCCACTCTCCCCGCAACGAGTTAAGGGCTGCTCGCCCTTAACAAGCCCAAAGAAGAAGTCGAAACGGAAAAAAGCTAGTCGCTGCGCTTAACGCTTTTTTCTCGTTTCTCCGATTTGCTGCTTCGCAGCGGGTGTTACGCCCTCGCAGGGCGTGAAGTTCAGCAGAAAGGTAAAATCTTCGGCGGAGCCGTAAATGGGAGAAGCACAAAAAAATGCGTTTAGCGAAGCGGCTAGCATTTTTGGGCTTCGACCTCATCTTTGGAATTGTTAAGGGCGAGCAGCCCTTAACTCGTTGCGGGGAGAGTGGAGTCCAGAGGTAGGGAGGGGGGATTCGAAACACCCCTCCCTACCTCTGGCCCGCGCGGAGCGCAAAGCCATTTGACCAAAAGAAAAAACTGCCCCGCGCACAGGCGCGCACGCCCACTTTCACTTAAAGAAAAACCTCTTCCGTGACAATATGTATCCTCCCCGGTTTCGCCATCAGCTCCTCCTCCGGCAGCGGCGGGGCCTTCTCCGCCCAGAGCCACCACCCGGCCCAGAGGACGGGGACCGCCGCCGCAAGGGCCAGCCCCGGCCAGAGCACAGCCGGATAACCCAGCGCCGCACTGCCGGGCCAGAACACCGCCGCTGCGCAGAGCGCCAGCGCCGTCCAGCCCTCCCAGAAGATCGTCGTCCATTGTGTTTCCTGTCGCATGGCTTTTCGCCTCCTTCTGGCCCCAATATAACGCACTCCGGGCGAAAAATGAGGCGAAACGGCCCGCCTTGCACACAAAAACATCCCGGCTTGAGCCGGGATGTTTTTCTAATTCTGGTCATGGCTCTTCCCCACCCACGAGCAGACGACTCCGCACACAAGGCTGGTGGTGATCCCTGCCGCGGCGGCAGTCAGCCCGCCGGTGAGGATGCCGATGGCCCCTTCCTCTTCGATGGCCGTCCGCACGCCTTTCGCCAGCAGATGGCCGAAGCCCAGCAGCGGCACGGTAGCGCCGCAGCCCGCGAACTCCGCCAGCGGCGCATACCACCCCACCGCCGAGAGAATGACGCCCGCCACCACATAGCCCGTCAGGATGCGGGCCGGGGTCAGGCCGGTGAGGTCGATGAGCAGCTGGCCGATGACGCAGATGCAGCCGCCCACCACGAAGGCCCAGAAGTAATTCATCCGTTTTCCTCCTTCTGCTGCGGGCTGCGCAGCTCCACGAGATGGGCGATGGCCGGGATGCTCTCCTTCTGCAAAAAGGTCGTCTGGCTCATCAGCGCGCCGGTGGCGATAAAGAGCACCCGCTTCTGGGTCCCCTTCTCGAGGCGGGGCAGGATATGCCCGCAGAGGACGGAGGCGCAGCAGCCCGGGCCGGAGCCGCCGCTCTTCACAGTCTGCTCGGCGGCATCGTAGAGGATGCAGCCGCAGTCCACATGGTTCTTGAGCAGAAGTCCTTCTGCCGCCAGCAGGTCGCGCAGGAGCTGGCTGCCCACATGGCCGAGGTCGCCGGTGTAGATGCGGTCGAAGTCCGCCGGGGCGCTGCCGGTGTCCTTCAGATAGTGCAAAAGGGTCGCGGCGGCAGCGGGGGCCATAGCCGCACCCATGTTGTTGATGTCTTTTATTTTATAGTCCTGCACCCGTCCGAAGGTGGCGGCGCAGAGCTGCACACCCTCACCGGCGGGCCGCAGCAGGCAGGCACCCGCCGCCGTAGCCGTCCACTGGGCGGTGGGCGTCCGGACAGCGCCGTAGCTCAGCGGCGTGCGGAACTGACGTTCTGCCGCACAGAAATGGCTGGACGTCATGGCCAGCAGGCCGTCGGCCATGCCTGCACTGCACAGCGCCGCGCCGAGGCCCAGCGCTTCGGCCATCGTGCTGCAGGCCCCGAAGAGGCCCGCAAAGGGGATGCCCAGCTCCCGCAGGGCGTAGCTGGACGCGGTACACTGGGCCTGTAAGTCGCCCGCCAGCGCGAGGCTGACGTTATCCGGCGTCGTCTCCGCCTTTTTGAGGCAGAGCCGCGCCGCCCGCAGGGTCATTTCTTTCTCGGCGGCCTCCCAGTTGGACTGGCCGAAAAAGTTGTCGGCGCTCAGCTCGTCGAAACAGGCGGCAAGGGGGCCTTCGCCCTCCTTTTTGCCGCCGATGGCCGCATGAGCCGCCACGACGGGCGGCGTCGGGAACAAAAGAGTGTCTCCGCGTCGTGCAGCCATCACAGTTTCCTCCTTTATGGGGCTGATTTTATCTGTTTTTTGTGGTATACTGAATTTTAGTGTGAAAGTGCAATTTCCGCGCTTCCTTATGCGTATCCTTGGCAGGGGGACTTTTACTGAAGCAGCCAGTAGACGCTGCCGTAGAGCACCGCCGCCAGCGTACCGTACACGATGACCGGCCCGGCGATGATGAACATCTTCGCGCCGGTCCCCAGCACACGGCCCTCGGTCTTGAACTCGATGGCCGCACTGACCACCGCGTTGGCAAAGCCCGTGATGGGTACGAGGGTGCCTGCGCCCGCTTTCGCGGCCAGTTTCTGGTAGAGGCCCAGCGTCGTCAGCAATGCCGACAGCGCCACCAGCGTGCAGCTGGTGAGCGTCCCGGCCAGCTCTTTGTCGAGCCCCATGGTCAGATACCACCCGCGCAGCACCTCGCCCAGCAGGCAGATGCCGCCGCCCACGCCAAACGCCCAGAGGCAGTCCATGCCCAGCGGCGAGGGCGGGCCGACCCGGCGCACCCTGCGCCCGTATTCCTCAGCCGACATTTTCATCCTGTTCGCCTCCCGGGAATAGGATGTCCGCCCGTGTGCAAAAATATACATACCCTTAACAAGAAAGAAGGTCCATTATGAACCCCTCTGCTCCTCATCCTCACCGCCGGCGCCTCACCCGCGCCGAGGTGCGCCGCCGCAGACGCAGCCGTGCCATCCGCCGGGTGGCCGGCCTTACCGTGATGCTCTGCGTCGCCGCAGGCGGCGTCTCCTTCCTGCTCACCCGCCGTGCCGTCGTCCCCAGCGCTTCGGCGGCGTCCGCCATCTCCATGCCGGCCCAGAGCATCGCCGATCCCACTGTGAGCTCTGCCGAGAACACCGCTGCCCCCGCCAACGCCCTCGGCCTCACCGCCGACGAGGCCCGCGCCATGCTGGCCGACCCGCTGATGGTGCTGGTGAACCACACCAGCAAGATGCCGGACGACTATACTTTCGACACCAAGGAGTGCGGCTCTGCCACCGCCGTCAACAAGACGCTGCAGACCGTGGCCTGCGACGCCTTCCTCGAGATGCAGAAGGCCGCTGCCGCCGACGGCGTGACCGTCTGGATGCAGAGCGGCTACCGCAGCGTCAAGTACCAGACCAGCCTCTACGAGCGGAAGACCAAATACTACCTCGACAAGGGCTACGACAACGCCACTGCCAAGGAAAAGGCCGCTGCCGTCGTCAACCCTCCGGGATACTCCGAGCACAACTGCGGCCTCGCCGCCGACCTGAACAGCCCGGAGCATACCGGTCTGGACGAGGGCTTCGAGAAGACCGCCGCTTTCCGCTGGCTCTGTGAGCACGCGGGCGACTACGGCTTCATCCTCCGCTACCCCAAGGACGCCGAGGACAAGACCGAGATCATCTACGAGCCCTGGCACTGGCGGTACGTGGGCGTGGAGAACGCCGCTAAGATCAACGCCAGCGGCCTGTGCTTTGAGGACTATATCGAGACTCTGCAGAGCATCGCCGCCAAGGGCTGAATCCACTGGTGAAGAAAAGGTTAAAATTTCACGCTTCGTTTGCAATTCTGCCGTCGATATGGTAGACTATCTTGGGGTTTCGGGCCGACAGTTTTCGGGGCGGCCGGGCCTCAGAATTTTAACGACAAAAGAGGGAAATCTTTTATGAATATTCGTCTGAAACTCGTCCTTTCTGCTGCTGCGCTGGCTGCGGGCTGTGTCCTGCTGGCAGGCTGCGGCGGCTCTGCTTCGTCTGCGTCCTCTGCCGCAGCGTCTTCCGAGGCCGCCAGTCCGAGCGCTTCTTCCGAGCCGACAGCTTCCGTTTCCGCTGAGGAGAACGGCGCTTCCGACGCCGTGGCTTCTGCCGTGGACGCCCTGCTGGAGGCCGACCCCATCTCCAACCAGTTTGAGATAACGGCCATGAACATCGAGTACGACTTTGGCCTGAAAGCCGACGATGTGACCAGCTACAAGGGCCTCAAGAGCAACGACAACGGCGACGCCGGTCTGGTGCTGGCCATCCAGCCCGCCGCTGGCAAGGCACAGGACGTCATGGACACCCTCAAGACCTACCAGCAGGACCAGGTGGCTTTCTACGGCAACTATGCCGAGTTTGCACAGGCACAGTCCAACGTGGAGAATGCCGTCATCGACGGCGGCGACGACCTCGTGGTGATGGTCATTGCTTCCAACGACTGCTCTTCTGATTTGACCAGCGCCGTGAAGGACGTTCTGGGCAAATAAACAGACTCTCTCGGGCCGGTGCCGTGGCGGCATCGGCCTTTTTCGGCTTTATCACAATGTTATAGCAAACCAACTTTTTAATGCAACAGCAACAACGTTGGTTTGCATATCGCAGATATGCTGCTTCCGTTGTGCTAATTTCTAGTCTTGCGATAAAAGGAGGCTGACGCCGTGGTCTTCAGCACCATCATCTTTCTGCTGCGCTTTCTGCCCATCACACTGGCGCTGTACTATCTCGCGCCCCCGAAACTCAAAAATACCGTTCTGTTTCTGTGCAGCCTCGTGTTCTACTGCTGGGGCGAGGTGCGTTTTTTCCCGGTCATGCTGGCGCTCATCCTCATCAACTACCTCTGCGGCCTGGGGCTTGAGCGCTTCGAGCAGAACAAGACCGCCCGTCTCATCCTGCTGCTCATCGCGCTGGCGGGCAGTCTCGGGATGCTCTTCTACTTCAAGTATGCAAATTTCGTGCTCAGCAGCATCAATGCCATCTTCGGCACCGGTTTTGCGCCCATTCAGGGCATCAGCGTACTGCCGCTGGGCATCAGCTTCTACACCTTCCAGACACTTTCCTACACCATCGACGTCTACCGCCGGGATGTGGAAACGGAGCATAACATCATTGATTTCGGTGCTTACGTCGTCATGTTCCCCCAGCTCATCGCCGGCCCCATCGTCAAGTACCGGGATGTCTCCGACCGTCTCCACGTCTACAAAGGCCGCTGTGAGCTCAAGCAGATCGAGGACGGCATGACCCTGTTCACTTTCGGCCTGGCAAAGAAAGTCCTGCTGGCCGACGCCATCGGTGCGCTCTGGACGGACATCATCGGCGTGGCGGACAGCCCCTCCGTCTCCTTCGTGGGCCTCGCCAACGCTTCCACCCCGCTGGTCTGGCTGGGCGTCATCGCCTACTCGCTCCAGCTCTATTTCGACTTTTCCGGCTACTCCCTGATGGGCATCGGCATGGGTAAGATGCTGGGCTTCGACTTCCCCCAGAACTTCAACTACCCCTATATCTCCGCGTCCATCACCGAGTTCTGGCGGCGCTGGCACATGACGCTGTCCGGCTGGTTCCGGGAGTATGTGTATATCCCCCTCGGCGGCAACCGCAAGGGCCTCAAGCGACAGATCTTCAACCTGTTCGTCGTCGAACTGCTCACCGGCATCTGGCACGGCGCAAACTGGAACTTCATCTGCTGGGGCCTGTACTATTTCGTGCTGCTGGCTCTGGAAAAGCTCTTCCTCCTGCCCTACCTCAAAAAGGGCAGGGTCTGGCCCCATATCTACACCCTCTTCCTCGTGGTCGTAGGCTGGGCCATGTTCGTGGGCAACGACGCAGGCGTGGAGTTCGGCCTGCTGTTCCGCAAGCTTTTCATCCCTTCCGGCGGCGTGATGCCCCTTTACTTCCTGCGCAACTACGGCGTGTTGCTGGCAGTCTCCGTCGTCTGCTGCACCCCGCTCATCGAAAAGCTGTGGAAGCTGCTTTCCCGCAATGCCATCACCAAGGCGCTGACCATTCTGGTGCTGCTGACGGTCTCGATGGCTTACGTCGTGGGCAGCACCAACAGCCCGTTCCTGTATTTCAACTTTTAAGAGGAGGCGTGAACGATGGACAAACATTCAAAGCGCTCCGCTTCGATTTTCCGCTATCCGGTCCTTATGGCCTTCACCCTGTTTTTTGCCGGGCTGTTCGTGCTGGACCTTGTCACGCCGGACCGGGCCTACAGTGAACTGGAAAACACCACCCTCTCCCAGCGGCCCGGCCTGTCCAGCGTCTCGGCTGATGGGCTGAACAAGTTCTTCACGGCCTACACGAAATACGTCAAAGACCAGGTGGCGGGCCGTGACAACTGGGTCGCCCTGCAGAGCACCGTGGAAACGAAGGTGATGCAGAAGGAGCAGAGCGGCGGCATCCTGCTGGGCAAACAGCAGATGATGTTCCCCCGCACCTACGGCCTCGTTTCCAGCGAGACCCGCACCCTGCCCAAGAACACTGCCGCGCTGGAAGCGCTCTGTCAGCGGTACCCGGGCAAGGTCAACGTGATGCTGGTGCCTGCGGCGTCCGCTATCTACCCGGAAAACGTCCCTGCGGGGGCTCCGCTGCTGGATGAGGGCTGTTATCTCGACTCGCTTTCCGATGCCGTACAGGCCGCCGGAGGCCGCTTTGTGGACGTGCGGCAGACCCTCACCGCGCACAAGGACGAATATATCTACTACCGCACCGACCACCACTGGACGAGCACCGGCGCTTACTACGCCTACAAGCAGCTCTGCGACACCCTGGGCCTTACGCCCTTTGACCCCTCGGCCCACACCGTGCTGGCGGCGGACGGCTTCTACGGCACCCACTACTCCAAGGCGCGGACGCCGGACGCAGAACCCGACACCATCACTTATTACGACCTGCCGAACGCGCTGACCATCTACTCGGTCAGCGGCCCCGGCCAGCCCGCCGACGGCGAGACCACCGGCCTGTATGACACGGCCAAGCTGGACGTTTACGACAAGTATGCCATGTTCCTCCACGGCAACAACGGCCTGAGCCGCATCAGGGGCGACGGCACCGGGCGCATTCTCGTCATCAAGGACAGCTACGCCAACTGCTTCGCGCCTTACCTGACGGCCAACTACGCCGACATCGACGTGGTGGATTTCCGCAACTACAACTACGGTCTGGACAAGCTCATCGCGGACAACGACTACGACCAGCTCCTCGTGCTCTACAGTTTCGACAGCTTCAAAAGCGACCCCTACCTCTACCGGGCCGGCGTAGCGGGCTGATACTGGGAATTATTGCAGTGTTTTTCCACAAACTTCCGAGGTGTTTTTCATGCATTTTCCCGGGTTTTTGTGGTTTCTGTCCAAAACCCTTGCACAAAATCCAGCGTTGTAGTAGAATGATGCTGTCAGAGAAGTTAGCTCTGCAAGAGGGATTTTTGCAGCGCGGTGCGGTGCGCCGCCTGCTGATATGAAGGAGTGATTCTTTATGAAGAAATATATGGAATTGCCTGCTGATTACGCAGTGCTTTCTGACGATGAGATGACCTACACCACCGGCGGCAGCGCTGTTGGCGGCATCGTCACCATCGTGGGCGTGGCCGTTCTGGCATCCAGCTATGTCTGGGGCATCTCGCAGGCCAGAGACTGGCTGAGCGTTGCCAGCAACCGCAGGGGCAATCCTCTCACCGTTATGGGCCGTGCAATGGACGCCATCGGCGACGATATGTCCAAATCGCCTTCCAACTTCCTGCGTGACGTTGTTTCTACCGGTACGGTGGTGGCTCTCGCTCCCCTGAGCGCGCTGCTGCTCATCCTGTAAGTTTCCCCTGCGGCTTTTCGGGAACTTCTATCTTTCGTCAAACCGGCGCACACCGCGCTGTTTTGGGATATTGTTCATAAAGGAGTGCTATTATGGAAAACATCATGATGCTGCCCGCTTCCTACTGCGTGATGAACGAAGAGGAAATGACCTATACCACCGGTGGTGCCAGTGCTATTCAGGCTATCGCTGCATGGGTCTTCCCTCCTTATGCATGGCTTGCGGGCGTCACCGCTATCCGTGATTATCGCAAGAAGAACCCTAATACTTGGACTCAGGACGGTCTGGACTATTTCGCAAATGATATGGGGAAGAGTGTATCTAATTTCCTCTATGACCTTGCGTGTGCCAGTTGGGTTCTGGGTACCTCCGCTACCGGAATCGGCCTTGTGATTAACGCAGCTATTATCCTGCTTTAATAACTCAGGAGACTCCAAAGAACAACAAAGGCGGCGGCTCTTCCCGTAAGGGAAGGGCCGCCGCCCTCTTTTTATCTGTCCATACAAAAGCAGAGGCATCCAAACCGGATGCCTCTGCCTGTTTATGGACGTGTTGATTTAGTTATTGAACATATCCTTCAGCTTTTTGAAGAAGCCCTTGCGCTTTTCGTAGTTATCCTCTTTCAGGGTCCCCTCGAACTTCTTCAGGGCCTCACGCTGGGTGCGGCTGAGCTTCTTCGGGATCTCGACCTCGCACTTGACGTACATATCACCGCGGCCTCTGCCATTCACATACTGGACGCCCTTGCCGCGCAGGCGGAAGGTGGTGCCGCTCTGGGTGCCTTCCGGCACATTGACCTCGACCTTGCCGTCGATGGAAGGCACCGTGATGGTATCGCCCAGGACAGCCTGACTGTAGGTGATGGGGAAGACGACGTAGATGTTGTTTTCGTCGCGCTGGAACACCTCGCTGGGCTGGACAGTCACCGCCACGATGACGTCACCTGCGGGGCCGCCGTTGGTGCCGGCATTGCCCATGCCCGAGAGGCGGAAGCCCTGATCGTCGTCGATGCCCGCAGGGACATTGGCCTCCAGAGTCTTCTTGACCGCGATGGTGCCGCTGCCGTGGCAGCTCTTGCAGGGGTTCTTGATGAGCTTGCCCTTGCCGCCGCAGCGGGAGCAGGGCTGCTGGGTCTGCATGACGCCGAAGGGCGTACGCTGCTGACGAATAACAAAGCCTCTGCCGCCGCAGTCAGGGCAGGTCTCCGGGCTGGAACCGGCGGCGCAGCCGCTGCCGTGGCACTCGGTACACTCCTGCTGACGGGTGATGGTGATGTTCTTCTTGCAGCCATGCACCGCCTCGTCAAACGTCAGGGTGATGCGCACCCGGATGTCCTGGCCCTTGCGGGGGGCGTTGGGATTCGCCGAACGGCTCGAGCCGCCAAAACCGCCGAAGCCGCCGCCAAAGATGTCGCCGAAAATATCGCCAAGGTCAACACCGTCGCCGCCAAAGCCGCTGAAACCGCCAAAGCCGCCGGGGCCGCCGCCGTTCTGGGCAGCGTAGTTGGGGTCAACACCGGCAAAGCCGTACTGGTCGTAGAGCTGGCGCTTCTTCGGGTCCGAAAGCACCTCGTTTGCCTCGTTGATCTCCTTGAACTTTTCCTCGGCTTCCTTGTCGCCGGGGTTATAGTCCGGGTGGTACTTCATGGCCAGCTTGCGGTAAGCCTTTTTGATCTCCGCATCGGTGGCCGTCTTGGATACACCCAGCACTTCGTAGTAATCACGTTTCTCCTGTGCCATAATCCAATCACCTCTCGTATAAGCAGCAACCTCCCCTATATAGCAGCGCACTGCCGCTTCCAGTACAGACAGCCTCAAGCAGATCTGTACAAGCCTGACCGGCCTGCCAATGGCTCCCCTGTCAGGGGAGCTGGCGAGCGTCAGCGAGACTGAGAGGTTTTCTCTATAACCAGCAAGAGCCGCCCCGGCAAAACCGGAGCGGCTTTTGCTATTCTACGCGCATACCCGCCGGTTTGGCCGGATACGCACTGCTGTGTCTCAAATCAGACTTCCTTGAAGTCTGCGTCCACAACGCCGTCATCGCCCGGCTTCTGCTGGTTGTTTGCGCCAGCATCGGGGCCGGGCTGTGCGCCTGCGGCCTGCTGCTGGGCAGCAGCGGCAGCCTGATACATCTTCTCGAAGACGTGGCTCAGAGCATCCTGCTTTGCCTTGATGTCGTCGATGGAGCCGGACTGGACAGCGGTCTTCAGGTCGGCCAGCTTTGCCTCAGCCTCGCTCTTGACGTCGGCGGGCATCTTGTCGCCGTTCTCCTTCAGCATCTTCTCAGTCTGGAAGACCATCTGGTCGGCGCCGTTGCGGATGTCCACTTCCTCGCGCTTCTTCTTATCGTCGGCAGCAAACTGCTCAGCTTCCTTCACAGCCTTGTCGATGTCGTCCTTGGACATGTTGGTGGAAGCGGTGATGGTGATGTTCTGCTCCTTGCCGGTACCCAGGTCCTTCGCGCTGACCTTCACGATGCCGTTTGCATCAATATCGAAGGTGACTTCGATCTGAGGCACACCACGGGGAGCCGGAGCGATGCCGTCCAGATGGAAGACGCCGAGGCTCTTGTTGTCCCGGGCAAACTCACGCTCGCCCTGCAGGACATTGATCTCAACAGAGGGCTGGTTATCCGCAGCAGTGGAGAAGACCTGGCTCTTGTGGGTAGGAATGGTGGTGTTGCGCTCAATGATCTTGGTGCAGACGCCGCCCAGAGTCTCAATGCCGAGGCTCAGCGGGGTGACATCCAGCAGCAGCAGACCCTTGACGTCGCCCTGCAGGACGCCGCCCTGGATCGCAGCACCGACGGCCACGCACTCATCGGGGTTGATGCCCTTGAAGGGCTCGCAGTTCAGCTCTTTCTTGACTGCATCGTAGACAGCGGGGATACGGGTGGAACCACCGACCATCAGGACCTTCTTCAGGTCAGATGCGCGCAGGCCGGCATCCTGCAGAGCCTTGCGGACAGGGGTCATGGTGCGGTCGACCAGATCTGCGGTCAGCTCGTTGAACTTTGCACGGGTCAGGGTCATATCCAGATGCTTGGGGCCGGTAGCGTCAGCAGTGATGAAGGGCAGGTTGATCTGGCTGCTCATTGCGCTGGACAGCTCGATCTTGGCCTTCTCGGCAGCTTCCTTCAAGCGCTGCATGGCGACCTTGTCGCCGCTAAGGTCGACGCCGTCGGTACGCTTGAACTCGCTGACCATCCACTTCATGATGCACTCATCGAAGTCGTCGCCGCCGAGGCGGTTGTTGCCCGCGGTGGCCAGAACCTCAATAACGCCGTCGTCGATATCGAGGATGGAGACATCGAACGTGCCGCCGCCGAGGTCGTAGACCATGACCTTCTGGCTCTGCTCCTTGTCGACGCCGTAGGCGAGGGCCGCGGCCGTCGGCTCGTTGATGATACGCTTGACCTCGAGGCCGGCGATCTTACCGGCGTCCTTGGTCGCCTGACGCTGCGCATCGGTGAAGTAAGCGGGAACGGTGATGACGGCTTCGCTCACGGGGCCGCCGAGGTAAGCCTCAGCGTCGCTCTTGAGCTTCTGCAGGATCATCGCGCTGATCTCCTGCGGGGTGTACTTCTTGCCGTCGATGTCTACCTTGTAGTCAGTACCCATATGTCTCTTAATGGAGGAGATGGTTCTGTCAGCGTTTGTAACTGCCTGACGCTTTGCAGGCTCACCGATAAGTCTCTCTCCTGTCTTTGTGAAAGCAACTACTGAAGGTGTGGTTCTTGCACCCTCCTGGTTTGCTATAACTGTAGGTTTTCCACCTTCCATAACTGCTACGCAGCTGTTTGTTGTTCCTAAATCAATACCAATGATTTTGCCCATTTTATTTTCCTCCTATAAATATAGTGTTTTTACATGTTTAATATATTTGTAACCATCCGTTGTCTCACATGAATCCCTTAAATGCTGTCTGCATTCATATAAATCTGATTCACTGTCATGCCGGATAGATGTACACATC
>OIGK01000325.1_pt1 | contig 12527 bp, 10 predicted proteins | sample 1582301 | NCBI WGS metagenome assembly OIGK01 (sample SAMN02674607, study PRJEB24791) | human gut metagenome, SKBSTL069 | isolation source: stool | host: Homo sapiens | place: USA | reverse complement strand
CTGTCCGGGATAAATCAAATTCGGATTTTTGAGCTTATCCTTGTTCAGGGAATAGATTTCGTTGTACCGGCCTCCGTCGCCGAGTGTCGATTTCGAGATGTTGTAGAGGCAGTCTCCGGGCTTGACCGTGTAGGTTTTCGCCTGCACTCGGTTGTCTGTCCGGGTGGAGCCGCCGGAGACGGTCGCGGTTCCGGTCGAGCTGACTTTGACCTGCCGGATTCTGACCTCTCTGTACTCCTTGAGCTTGATTTTGTAGTAGATGCTCCCGGGGTCGCCGCCTTTTCTGTAAGGCTGCAAGCTCTGGATAGCTGCGTAGAAGTTCACGCGCGTTCCGGTAAGAATGAGATGCACCGGCTTCGCGCTGATTTTCCACTCGAAAAGCCGCTGTATCATCGTGTCCGGCGACGACAGCATGAATGGCGTCTGGATGCCCGGAAAATACGCGGCCGGGAAAAAGCTGTCCCACGATACCTCCACGGCCGCCCGGTCCTGCAAAACGAGGATTTCGCCGAGGCCACTGATGGTGACACTCGTGTTCTTCGTCCCGTGAGTGACGTCGAACTTCGTCGGCAGAACGGGAAAGCGCAGTTTCTCGCGCTCTCCGTTGTGCGTAATCCAGAGCTGCATACTGCTCTCAAAAATCATAGGCAAGGTCTCCTTCCTCGAAGATTTCGCCCTTGATGATGCTCATAAGGACCGGCTTTGCATGGCGCGTCAGAATGTCGAGGACGGATTCCTCATTCATGCCGCCGACGTCGATGGAGCCGCTGCCGTTGATTTCGATGATAATGCGCTTGACGGTCTCGCCAATGCTGGGCGCGTCCGAGGAGGAGGCCGGGGCCTCCTGCTGCGCGTCGCTGGCGGCCGGGGCAGTCGTGTTGACCGGGGCCTCCTCTGCGGGTGCAGCCTCCTCCGTAGTCTGCGCCTGCACCTCCGGTTCGACGTACTCAATGCCGGTGGGCTGTGCATCAGAGCCCTGCCCGTCAGCCGTGAGATAGGAATACTCCTTGACGGCCTCCATACCCTCCGGCAGGTCGTTCTCCGGGAGCGGACTTGCCGTGGGCTCCGGGAGTGCAGCAGCCGCGAACGGCGTTGCAGGAACGTCCGTGGGCAGTTCGAGCTCCGGGGTGGTCGTCGGTACTTCTACCGTCGCCGTGGGCTCCTCGGGGCTCTCTGCGGGCTCTGCCGTGGCTGCGGTGGTCTCCGGTTCCCGCTCCGGCGCAGTCGTCGCGGGCTCCTCCGGCGCGGGATTCACCTCGGCCTCCTGCACAGGGAACGCATCAGCCGGAGCCGGTACAGGCTTCTCAGCCCGATTGTCCGCAGGAGCGGCTACGGGGCTTTCCTGCGGAACTTCCTGCTCAACAGGGTAATTTACTTCTACCGGCTCTACGGCGGCCTCTGCGGGCAGAATTGCCGTCTCCGGCGCGGTCTGTGCTTCAACAGGTGCGGGAGGTTCCGCAATCTGCTGCACAACGGGCTCCGGCTCAACGGTAGGGGCAGGCTCTCGTGCAGACAGCGGCGGGGCCGTCGGCTCCGAGAGAGTAGCCTCTGTGGGCTGCTCCTGCGGCAGTTCAATGGCCGGAGCCTGTTCCGAGGGTAGCTCCGGCAGGGGTTCCACGGGCTCTGCCTCCTCGGTCGGCATAAGCTCCGCGCCGTTCGTCGCGGTGCTGGGCTCCTGTTCCTTGAGCTCCTGCATGGCAGGCTGCTCAATCTCCGGCAGCTCCGGCTCCGGCGCGGTGTCGTCCGGGGCGTTCGAGGCGTTTTCCGCGCTGTTCACGGCTGCGAGGATTCTTTCGGTCTCCTGCGTGGGGAACACCTCGGACCCACGCGCGCCGATGATAAGCTCGGGGCCCTCCTCACCGGCGATGTAGACGTCCTCCTGTGCGGACAGAGTGCCGTTCGCGTGACCGGCGACTGTCGTGGTGGTTGGCGTCGTTGTCGGCGCAGTTTTCAGGTGGGAGGCGGCTGCGCTCGCAACGGCCTCCGCTGCGCTCCCGGCCTCGCCGGTCATGGAGCGGATTGCATCACAGTAGGCCTTGATGGTATCCTGCGCTGCTTTCCGGGCCTCGTCGGTCATCTCCATGTTTTGAACCGTCTTGGACATCCGGGTCTCGATTTCGCCCATCTTCTCGTCGAAGTCGGTTTCCATCTTGGCGACGTTGTCCGCGAAGGTGTCCTTTGCCTTTTCGGTCTCCTCAAACTTGGAGTTAAACTCGGAGACGAACTTGGAGGCCGCTGCGGGCATCCCCTCGGTGCTGCCTCCCAGTTTCTCGATGTTCTGGATGATGGCGTTGATGTAGCCCGCGCTTTCCTCGCTGCCGTCGCTCAACGACTTAATCAGGCCGTCATCGAGGCCGTATTCTGCGGCCTTTTTGAGGTTTTCAGAGTAGAGGTTGAGGTAGTCCGTCTGGCTCTGCATGGCCTTTTCCATGTCGCTGATGGACAGCTCAGACGAGGTTTTCATCGTGTCAAACAGACCGATTTGCCCCTCGATGCTCGTCCGGGCCGATTCATACGCCTTGTCATAGGCCGCTGTGAGGTTATCGAGCTCTGTCTGTGCCGTGCTGACGGCCGCGCTTACTGCCTCCTCATAGCTGACGGTCTGGTTCTGCGAATCCTCGGCCGCCTGCGCGACGCCGCGCCACTCGCCCTCAATGTCGGAGAGGGTCTGCTGGTTCTCGTCGTAGGCAGATTGCAGCTCCTCGAGGGATTTCTTGTACTCGTCGATGTCAGAAGTCCACGCCACCCACGGACTGTCCTCCATCCAAAAGCCGCTGCCGCTGACCCAGTCGCCGGTGACGTCGTCCTGCCTCATGCCGCGCCGCTGACGCTCCGCGTCGAGGTTGGCCTCCGCCTCCGCGATTTGCTGTTCGAGGCTGCTCTGCTCTTTCAGCAGGTCAACATAGGTCTGCTGCTGCTCGGCCTTGTACTCCGACTCAGCCTGCGCCTTTGCGGCTTTCTTGATGGCCTCGACGGTCGCGTCTACGCTCTCGGTCACGCCGTCGTAGGTCAGGCCGAGACCCGGGACGTCGGCGTTGAGCTGGTCGATGATGGCTTTCATCTCCGTGTAGCTCGCGGTGGTCTGCGTGTTCTGCGAGGCCAGCTCCCCGAGCCGCTGGGTCAGAGCCAGTGTGCCGAGCTCTTGGTCCTTGATGCTCGAGGTGGAGCTGTTGTAGGCGTCCATGACCTTGTTGTGGCTCTCGACGAGGCCGTCGCACTCCGCCACAAACTCCTTGACGGTCTGCCGGTTGGTTTCAAACTCGTCGTTGAGCTGGTCGAGCTGGTAACGCAGGCTGTTGGCCGCGTCGGAGTTCTCGCCGTACTGCTCACAGGCTGCATTGTACTGGTCGTTCAGCCTCTGCAGCTCGTCGTACTGGTCACGGCAGGTGGCCGTCATGCCCTCGTACTCGTCGCTCTGCGTAATCAGCACTCCGGTCAGGGTAACGGCCGCTGCTGTAACAGCAACAATGCCTGCTGCCGCGAGGACGTAAGGGTTAGCCGCCAGCGTCGCGGTGAATGCCTCCGTCACGAACTTCGCAGCCGTGATTGCGAGGTTGTAGGCGGCCAGCGCGCCCGTGAATCCGCCCACGCCGACCGCAATGGCCGAAATGGCCGCCACGACGGCCGGGTGCTCGTCTACAAAATCACTCATGCCCGCAAATACGTTGGTGAATCCCTCGTATACCTGCGTGAGCGCGGGGTTGAGCACATCGCCGACAGAGATTTTCAGGTTGTTGAACGCATTCTCCATCCGCTGCTTGCTCTTGTCGGTCGTGTCCGCCATCGTGGAGTATGCCTTTTCGGTTGCTCCTGCGCTGGTACGCATGGATTCGAGCACACTGTTGTACTTGTCTGCTCCTGCGTTGAACAGGGACAGTGCGCCGATACCGGCCTCCGTGGAGTTCCACAGGGCGTTGAACGCTGTGCTGTCTCCATCTACCGCGTTACCCAGCATAGCCATCACATCGCCGAGCGAGTAGCCCTGCTCCATGAGCTGTGCAAAGGTCTTGCCGGTGGAGTTCAGCAAGACCTCAGAAACGCCGCTGCCGGTGTCGCCGAGCTCATTCAGCATCGACTTGAGGTAGGTGCCGGATTCTGCGGTAGCGATACCGTTGGCGGTTAGGACAGCGTAAGCCGAGCTAAGATTGTCCATCTGGACGTTGTACGCAGACGCCAGAGGAATGACCTTGCCGACGCTCTGCGCCAGTTGGTCTACGCTCGTTTTACCGAGGTTCTGGGTGGTGATAAGGTAGTCGGAAAGCTGCGTTGCATCCGACGCCGCGAGGCCGTAGGCATTGATGGCCGTTGTCAGGACGTCAACAGCCGTGGTCGCCGACGTAAAGCCGCCGACGGCCAGCTTGGTCGCGGTTCCCGCAAAGGCCGCAGCGTCCGCCGTGTTGATGCTGGCTGAAATGGCCTGATAGGTCGCCTCCGCCATGTCGCTGGCTGCCTCGCCGGTCTCGTTGGAGTAACCGCGCACCTCTTTCGAGATGCTGCTCAAGGATTTCTGGCTTGTATCCGCGATGGTAGCAACCATTGCAGTGGAGGTCTCGAACTGTGCGGCCGCTTCGGAGCAGTCAAAAAAGCCGTTCTTAATCTCGTTCAGAGTGGCGGCTATTCCGGCCGACGCAAGGACGCCTTGCAGCTCCTTGATGCCGTCGCGGCCCTTTTTGCTCGATTCCTCGCTCTGCTTGCCAGTTTCCTCGGACTTATCACCGAACTTCTCGACCTCCTCCGAGGCTTTACGGGCTGCCTCCGCTGCCTCGTCGAGGTTCTTCTCAGTCTCGGTCGTTTTCTCGGACAGGATGCCGGTAGAATTTGCCGCCTGCCCGGTGGCCTTTTCATAGTCCCCGATGGCCGAGGACAGGTCATCGACGGAGTCAGCAGCAGCGTCGGTGCTCTTGGCGGTCTGAGCAGCCGTGCGGGAGACTTTGCTCAACGCTCCGTCTGCCGCCGTGCCAGTGTTCTCAAACGCCTCAAGAGCCCGTTCGCCGCTCTGCGTCATCTCGTTGAACTTGGAGGAAATTTCGTCGATGGCCTTGAATACGACTTTCAGTGTTGCCATGTCGGTTCTCCTATCGCCTTATAGGGACGAGCTTCATGGTATCTCTTCTGCACGGGCGCGCGCTTTCCTCCTCCTCGGAGGCGATGTAAAAGAGCTTCTGTCTCCGGCTCATTCGGTCGAACTCCTCCGGTCGGAGGCCGTGCCGCTGCCAAAGAACATGGGCCCAGTACGTCTCGCTGCCCGCGCTGCGAATCAGTTTTTTGCGTCGTCGATTTCCTTTTTATCGGCCTGCTTCTGCTCCTCCTCGGAGAGCTGGCCGCCGATGCCCAGCAGAGCCATGACAACGCGGGTGACATGAGCAAACTCGTCGGCGCGGGAGAAAACCTTTTCCGGCATCTGGGTGATGTCAACGCAGTTGTAATACTTCATCAGCTCCGGGTCGTCCAGCTTGGGGTACTGCAGGGCCTCAACGAGGATGTGACGGGTGGACTTTGCATTGTCGCGCTCGTCGCGGAAAACCACGTTGCCGCCGTTGATGTAGGGATTGCCTTTCTTGTCAAGAGCGACAGTGTGGGTGTGGTATGCTTCGTTGATTGCGCGGATGCGCTCAGAGGACAGTACCTTGACCTCGAGCTGGATGACCTTGCCGTTCTCGTCCTTAAAGCTCTCCGGGGCCGGTACGGTGACGACCCTCTCCACCTCTGCTGCCTCGCGCATAAAATATTTCAGGTTCTTGCTCATAGCTGTCTCCTCCAAAATAAAAATCGGAGCCCCTCCACCTAGGAGAGGCTCCGCCTGTATGCTCCCGATGAAAATGTCGGGAGGTTAGATAATGTTCTTGATGTTGAAGTTGATGACGTCATCGACCACGCTGCCGCTCTCTGCATCCAGTGTGGTCAGGGGCAGGTCACCAGTCAGGACGCAACCGACGCAGGTCACGACGTCGGAGCCGTGGGCTGCATAATAGTCAGAATTAGCGTCGTCCATGATGCCCTGAATCACGAGCTCGGGCGTCGCTCCGGTGGCCTGATACTCCTTGATTTTGGTCTTGAGCCAGTTGTTCGTCCGGCGACGGGTCATGCTGCCAGTGATGGTCGCACCCACCCAACGGCTAGACGGGGTTTTCTCGTTCAACTGGCGGCCGGTCCACACTTCCGGGGTGAAGTTGATATTCATCTTCACGTCGTCCATGACCTCGACGCCGTCGATGAACGCATGGCCCTCACGGAGGCTAATAGGGTTTTTGTTGTACTGCATAACTTACCTCCTGCTGCTTTAGCGGGTCTTGACGGTGAAGAACAGCTTCTCGGCAGAATCCACGGGCTGGATTGCGACGATGAAATAAACCTCGTCGCCGCTGCTCAAAGATTCGTCGATTTTGAAGTCCGCGTCATAGTCCACGTTCTTGATGGCCCCCATGTCCTCGTACTGCTTGAGGATGGTCTGGCCGATGCCCTTCATAACGGCGTAGCCGGTCGGGCTGTTGTCGTACTTGTTGGGCGGGAAGTTATTCTGGATGGTCTCCTGAATAGCATCCAGAGTGCGGATAACGCGGTTCTTGCTGTACGTCTTGTCCTTGGGCTTCTTGAAGGAGACCAGAGAATTGATGTCGTACTCGATGATGACATTGCCCGCCTCGGAGTAGGAGAAGAACATCTCGCCGTTCTTGATGGCTGCAATGGCTGCTTCGTTGTCCTTGGGGTCCACGATGCCGGTCGCGCCGTTGTAGACCTCGTAGGTGTTAGACTTGATGCAGCTCGCGGATGCGGTGATGCCCGCAACGAATGCGCAGGCCTCCGCGTGGGTCAGCTCAACGCCGTCAACAACAACAGAGTTGGTGACATTGATGATGCCCTCGTGGTCAGGGCTCTTTGCGTCCGGCAGAACCGCATTCACGCCCTTGCCCATGCTCTCGCGCATATACTTGATTTTGGTTCTGACTGCGGTCTGCAACGTATCATCGGTAACGGGGAAGCACAGAGTATTGAACTTGATGCCCTCCATCTTGTCTACAAACGCGGTGACGTCGCCGTTTGCGCTGGTGACGTTCGTGCCTCCTGCCAGCTTCACGCCGGATGCCGCTTTCAGTTCGCCCGTACCGGCGAACTTCACCAGCTTGTCGTCTGCTGCGGCTGCAATCAGCTCCTCGACGGTCTTGACGCCCTCGTACACAGCGGTGGCGTCAGCATCCAGATACACGGTGACGTCAAAGCCGCCGACGGGGTTTGCGACAACAGAGACATGAATATCGTTGCCGCGAGTGCCGCCGTACTTGGCCGTTACGGTCAGCGGAGCAGCGGCTCCGGTTGCGGCCGTGCCGCTCTCCGTGATGTAGACGATGACCTTGGCGGCCTTTTTGAATGCCTCGCGAATCAGGCGCATCTTATCGTTCGTCGCGTCGTAGACGCTGCGGCCGAGCTCCACACTGTAAGCATCCGGGGCCGCTGCCGTCAGGGTGATGGGCGTCTTGGCGGGGCCAAAGTCGTAGCCAATCAGGGGCAGCAGCACGATGCCGCGCTCAGAGTTGCCGACGGTGTCGTTGCGGTCGCTCTCGAAGTTGATGTAAGTGCCCGGGCGGGTCTTTCCCGCCAGCTTATCGTATTTACCACCTGCCATTAAACAACGGCCTCCTTTCCGAGCCACTCGTCGATGTGCTTCCGCATCTCCTCGACGGTGTATTCACCAGTCATGCCCGCCGTGGCACCGGCGAACGTGCTGGCCGAAACATGAAAAAGCGTCCGGCAAGCCTTTGCCAGACGCTCAATAGGGAACTTCTGCGCGGTCTGTGCCGCGCTCGCGTTCTTCTCTGCCATGCAGATACCTCCTATTCAGTTTTTCCCTCGGCCGCTTTGAGGTCGAGGTTGTAGTGCATCACCTTTTGGCAATCCACCCTGTTGTACGGACGGCGGCTGTCCCAGTGGAGTGTGAGCTGGGCTGTGCCTATGTCCAGCCGTTTCACTCCTCCGGGGTCTTTGAGCCGTACTCCGCCTCCTGCCGCTGCTCCCGTCTCGTCAATGAGCGGAACCAGCAGGCGGGCTGCGCAGAGGGCGTTCAAGGCCGCTGCCGCGCTTGCGTAGGCGTCCTCGTCCGTGCTGGCGAAAAACCGGATGTACCAGTCATATTCCACCACATAGGACGCGAACGTGTCGCCGAGAGGTGTGAGCTCCGGCTGCGGAAAGAAAACAGAGGGTACGACGAATCCCTCCGGGATGTCCCAGTAATAGGGCGTAATCCCGGGTACGGAATCGAGGATAAAGCGGATAACGCTTGCGATTTCCTGCTCTAAGGCAGCCATAGGTTTCACCTCACAAAAAATCCTTGAAATACTCGTCCAGCCAGCTCTGCAGCTTCTTTTCGAGCAGCTCCGGGTAGAGCTTTTCTAGGATTCTGATGGAGCTTTCCCAGTAGTGGGAGCCCTCCACCCATTTCATTTTTAGGACCATCCCGGTCTTTTCTCCCGGGGTGTAGATGAAGCGGTCCTTTCCGTTCGCCTTTTCCCAGTGTCCGGGAACGAATCGTCTCTCTATCCCTTTCGGGTTGGTCCAGTGGCCGTCATTTACGAACTTGGCGTACTCGACGTTCGTGCCGACCTCAAGGGTCAGGCCGTTCTCGTCGAGTGTCCAGACGTTCTCCCCGTCGCCTTTTTGGAAACTGTGGAGCAGCAGCCGATAGTCCAGCACGTTCCGGCGAACGATTTCATCTTGCAGAATGCGTAGGAACTCCGTGCCGAGCCCTTCAAGGAATTTGTTCAGTGCCCGCTTAAAATCGCCCTGCGCGGCCTTTCCGAGCCGCTTCACGAAGTTTTCGAGCTCTACTGTGTCGAATGTCACCTGCGCCATTACAATGGCCTCTGTTGGGCTGTGCGGTATATCTTTACCGTCATGTGATGCCCTCGGATGTTTCGCGGTTGACCTGCGGTGTATTCGAGCCCTGTTTCGCTGCTGACGATTTTGTCGTTGAGCCTGATGTCCGTTCCTGCCGGGAGCGTGAGCTTTATGTCGCTGTCCATATCGTTCTGCGGTTGCTGCTGAGCGATTTGGATGGACGCGCTACGCACTCCGAAATGGCACGGGACTTCCTCGAGGTCCGGCTGTTTGGGGTATTTGAACTTGGGGGAGCCGGGGAGCCCGTAGCCGGGGCTCGTGCTCTCCTGCTGGGTGTGGTAGATACTGCAACGATGGTCAAAGAAGTCCTCAATAGCCATTGGTTCAGAGGCTCCTTAACCGCATCGTGACGCCGTTGAGTGGCTGCACGACGACGTAATCGTCCAGCAGGCTCTCCACGCCCAGTTTCCCGACGTCTATGATGCTGCTCTCTGCCGTGTAGGAGTAGTCGTCAAAGGTCTCGCTTTTGAGGCGGACCTTGGTCTGCTCAACGGCATTGTGTGCGTATGCCTCCGCGATAAGGAGGACCGCCGTCTTGACATTCTCCGGGATTTCGGGGTATTTCTCCGGGTCGTCGAATCTGTTGTTGCAGTAGTCGATGACCCAGCTCTCCGCCCGGGAGATGTCAATTTTGAGCTTGCTGTCGGCGCGGTTCTTTACTTCCTCAAATTCTGTGTACTCTTTGAGTTCCTCCGGCGTGACCCACGGCCGTTCGGCCATCAGCCCTCCGGGGAGATGATGGCGGCCGCTGCGGCTGCATCCGCCTCATACTCACGAATCTTCTGCAAAATGCTGGCCTTAGTGGTGCAGCCGGTCAGGTCGATGCCGTTGTCCTCGGCAAATTCCTTGAGCTCGTCGAGCTTCATCTTGGAAATGTCAGGGACTTCCACGGGCTCCTCGGCGACGGCCGCGACGACCTCCGCCTTGTCCTTGCCGGTGGTATCGACGCCCATATCGTCAGCCAGCTTGTCGAGCTGCTCCTCGTCCATCTCGCCGAGGAAGTCGGCGTCCAGATGACCGGTGACAGTGTGAGCGTCAGGGAGAGCCTCGAAATAGCCGCTTTCCAGCAGCGCGGTATATTTCTCGGGGTCGTCCACAAAGACGTCAGGATGCGCCGCAGAGGCGCGCACAACGCCATCATAGGACAGACCTTTAATCAGTCTGAGGTGCATAGCGTCCTGCCTCCTGTTAGATAGATGCCAGACCGGTCACAATGGCCGTTGCGTCCAGCTCCTCGACCAGCGTATCGAAGTCGAAGTGCACGACATAGAAACGCTTGTCCTGATAGATGGCCTCCGGGCCCTCGGTGGTCTTGCGGATGACGACGCCGTAGGAGTTGACGACGACCAGATTCTTCGGGTCGGTCAGCATAATAACGTCGTCGGGCAGGGCCGGGACCTCGATGACGGGAACGCTGGCGGGATTCTCGACGCGCTTGTCGGTAATGATGCCGCCTGCGGTGACTGCCTGATTCAGGATGTAACGCTCCCACTCCTGACGGCGGTGGGGGGACATCAGCCAGCGGAGAGAGCCGTTGTTGAACTTGTCAGGAACTGCGCGCAGGCCCTTGTAGAACACATCCAGAACCATTGCGCCGGAGTTGATGCCGGACACATCGACAACGTGGCCGCCCTCCTTGAACTGCTTGACCCAGCCGTCGTTCACCTTGAGGAAGTCGGCGTCATCGACAGCGCAAAGCTCGGTGGCCTCGCCTGCGTTGAATGCGCCTGCGGTGTGGGCTGCGGTGTACTGGTAGACCTTCTTGTTGTATGCGACGAGGTCGCCAATAGCGTAGGTCTCAGAGGAGCTGAACTCCTTGACCTTGGCATACCGTTCGTCGCCGTTCAGGCACAGGTCCTCGCGGTCGCAGCCAATCTGACGGGTCATCAGGTTGGTGACGATGGTCTCGTAGTTGGAGCCCTCGATGTTTTCGCGCAGGGTCTCCTCAGTGATTTCCCACGGCAGGCGGACAGGGGTGCAAGCGTATTCCAGCTTGCCATGCTTCACGCCGGAGCGGTAGCCGTCGTCGGTGTTCTCGGTCTTTTTGCGCAGCAGGCGGCGGCCGACGCCAATCTTGTCGATTTCACCGGTCTTTGCGGAGCGCAGCTCGTGGCGGACGAGGCCGCTCAGCGGAGTTGCCTCAAAGGTCTGCTGAATGAACTTCTTCGCCTGCTCCGGGTTCAGTGCGCCGCCAGCGGCCAGACCGGCAGTGGTGATGGTCTGGCCTGCTGCGTTCACGATTGCCTTATTGCTTCTCATGGTCATAGTGCTTGTTCCTCCTTACAGGATACCAGCGAGATAGTGCGGCTCGGACTTCTCGACAGGGTCCTCCGGGTCGCCATCATCGTTCAGGTTGGTCGGCAGGCCTGCAGCCTTGCGGACGGGTGCGACAGCCTTGGCAACGGCCTTTGCGACGACGTCCGCAACATTCTCGGCGGTCAGCAGCTCCGGGGTCTTTTCGGGCTCCTCCTGCTGGCCGAGAGCCTTTGCGACGGCCGCCTCGACCATCTTGCCGACGGCATCGACGGTCAGGCCTGCGGGCTCTGCTGCCGGTTCTGCGGCTTTCTGGACGGGGTCAGTCGCGGGCTTCTGCTGGGTTTCCAGTGCCTTGGCGACGGCTGCCGCCACGGTATCTTCGATTTCTTTCTTGGTCACTTCGGTTTCCTCCTGTTCTTCTTCGGGGAATTTATCGAGGAATTCCCCGAGGTTTGTGTAGATGGACTGCAACGTGCTGCGGTTGGCTTTGCTCATGGCCTTGCCAGCCTTGATGACGGCGCAGCTTTCGAGCGATTTCGCAACGGGCTGCCCTTTGGTGAGCAGCTCGGTGACGATGTTGTTGAAGTCGTTCAGGGCGTCGCGGATGGTCTCCTCGTCCGACGCGAACTCCCAACGGTCATTCACCCAGTTGTACCGGTACAAAACGTCGTTGAGCGCGTAGAACGCGGTCCAGAAGTTGTCGCTCTGGCTGCGCTTGGTGTAGTTGTCGGCAACTTCGCCTTTCTCGACAACATCAAAGCCGAGGGCAGCGGCCATCTTCTTGAAGATGCCGCGCATACCCTTTTCGGGCTGCTCCTCCGCCTTTGCCACTCCGTCATCGGGCAGCGGGTCGTCCTCGTCGCTGTACTTGCCGACGCCGCCCATGGAAAAGCCGGTGATTTCGCCTTTCTGGACTTTCTCGAAAATATCCGGGTCGTCCACCTCGACGGTCATCATCCATGTGCCTTTCTTGATGGCCTGCTCTCCGACGCTCATATCGCAAGGCGCAACATAGCTCTCGACGACGGCCGCCTTTTCGAGCGGCTCGAACGAGTGCTGCACATCCACCTGATTGCCGTTCTTGGCGAACCAGTACGCGGCCTTGGTGATTTCCTGCTCCGTCATGTAATTGCCGTGGGCGTCCTCTGTGAGGGGCTCATAGACAATGCCGGTGATGTAGTGGCTATCAGCATCCGCGTTGACGATTCGGCCGTAAGAAGCAAAAGAGGCGGAGCCGTGCTCCGCCTTGGTGATAAGAAACTGTTTCTTGTTGGCTGCCTTGTCTACAAGGCTGACAAAAGAAATCTTTGCATCTGTGATGGCGTATGCTTTCTCGATTTTGCTCATGGTTTTCTCACCTCCTCTCTACGCCACTAGGTAGG
>OIGK01000277.1_pt1 | contig 14460 bp, 15 predicted proteins | sample 1582301 | NCBI WGS metagenome assembly OIGK01 (sample SAMN02674607, study PRJEB24791) | human gut metagenome, SKBSTL069 | isolation source: stool | host: Homo sapiens | place: USA | reverse complement strand
TCTCCCAGTGGCCGATGGTGGTATCCTTGCCCATGCTCTGCTCCTGCAGGCGGGCGAAGGAGCCGATGGGGGCGGCATCCTTTTCACCGGCGGTCACACCGTCGATGTTGAACAGGCCGAGCTTTTTCAGGTTGGGGCAGTTGAAGTTGGGGTGGTTGGCGATGGCGCCGAGGGTGTTGGTCCCCTCATCGCCAAAGGCGGCGGCATCCGGCTCTGCGCCGATGCCGAAGCTGTCCAGAACGATCAGAAAAACGCGCTTTTCCATTACGCTTTCACTCCGTTTCTATCATTTTGCGCTCACCTCTGTCCCTTCGGGGCAGAAGTGAGACTTTTGCTTAGCCCTATTATAGGCGATGAACGCACTTTTCGCAAGCGTTTTATCGTTCCGGCATCTATCACGAAAATTTAAGGTTTTCTTTGCCGAATTTTTTCTTGCTCTCTTGTACACAAGCGGTTATAATATAGAATGGTAAGGTTTTCAAACACCCCTGACCGGGCCGATGTCCGGCCAGCGGCCACAGGGCATATCTGGCACCTGTGCGCCCATCATAGAGGAAAAAAGAGACTGTTAGAGGTATATTTATGAGAAAAACGAAGATCATCTGCACCCTTGGCCCTTCTACCGATAAGGACGGCGTCCTGCGCGAGCTGGTCGCCAACGGCATGAACGTGGCCCGCTTCAACTTTTCCCACGGCTCCTACGAGGAGCACAAGGGCCGTCTGGACATGCTGAAGGCTGTCCGCGCTGAGCTGAACAAGCCCGTTGCTGCCCTGCTGGACACCAAAGGCCCCGAGATCCGCCTGAAGGAGTTCAAGAACGGCGTTGAGATGCTGGAAGCCGGCCAGACCTTCACCCTGACCACCCGCGAGGTGGAGGGCACCAAGGAGATCTGCTCCATCACCTACAAGGACCTGCCCCAGGACGTCCACGAGGGCGGCACCATCATGCTGGACGACGGCCTCATCAAGCTGGCCATCAAGAGCGTCACGGACACCGACATCGTCTGCGAAGTGCTCAACAGCGGCAAGATCAAGACCAAGAAGGGCGTCAATGTCCCCGGCGTCCACCTGTCCATGCCCTACCTGAGCCAGCGCGACCGCGATGACATCATCTTCGGTGTCCAGCAGGGCTTCGACTTCATCGCTGCTTCCTTCGTGCGCACCGCACAGGACGTCTACGACATCCGCAACCTGCTGAACGAGTACGACTCCAACATCCGCATCATCGCCAAGATCGAGAACCGCGAGGGCGTCAATAACATCGACAGCATCCTGTCCGCTGCCGACGCCGTCATGGTCGCCCGCGGCGACCTGGGCGTCGAGATCGACTTCACTGAGCTGCCCGGCATCCAGAAGAGCGTCATCGACCGCTCCTTCTCCTTCGGCAAGCCCATCGTCACTGCTACCCAGATGCTGGACAGCATGATGGTCAACCCTCGCCCCACCCGCGCCGAGATCTCCGACGTGGCAAACGCCATCTACGACGGCACTTCCGCTATCATGCTCTCCGGCGAGACCGCTGCGGGCGCATACCCTGTTGAGGCCCTCAAGACCATGTCCGCCATTGCAGAGCGCACCGAGAACGAGGTCCACTACCGCGACAACCGCCTGACCGATGCCGCCGGCCAGATCAGCGTCAGCGACGCTACCGCACACGCTGCCTGCCTGACCGCAAAGGACGTCAACGCTTCTGCCATCGTCACCGTGTCCGAGTCCGGCAACACTGCCCGCCTGCTGAGCAAGTACCGCCCCTCTCAGCCCATCATCGCCTGCGTCATGGACGAGCAGGTCCAGCGCCAGCTGTCCGTCTCCTGGGGCATCACCCCGCTCATGATGGACCTCGCCACCAGCACCGATGAGCTCATCGAGAAGTCCACCGCTCTGGCAAAGGAGCACGGCTACCTGCACGACGGTGAGCTGGCTGTCGTGACCGCCGGCGTCCCCGTGGGCGTCTCCGGCACCACCAACATGATCAAGATCCACATGATCGGCAACTGCCTGGCTACCGGCGTCGGCGTCGGCCCCGAGGGCGCTGCTCTGGCCAACGCCACCGGCAAGGCCTGCGTCTGCCGCACCATCGAGGAGATCCGCGCAAAGTTCAAGCCCGGCATGGTCCTGGTCGTCCCCTCCACCTCCAACGAGATGCTGAGCTACGTCCGTGACGCCGCCGCTCTGGTGGTCGAGGAAGCCGGCCTGAACAGCCACGCCGCCATCGCCGGCAAGGCCCTGCTCAAGCCCACCATCGTGGGTGCCGTCGGCGCTACCGCCCACATCCGCGACGGTCTGATGGTCGCTGTGGACTGCGCACACGGCAGCGTCCAGCGCCTGCAGGCCTGATCCCGGGAGGCACAGCATGGAGCGCATTGCAAGTTTCTGTGTAGACCACACCAAGCTCGACCGCGGTATGTACCTGAGCCGTCAGGACGGCGATGTTCTGACCTGGGACATCCGGATGAAGAAGCCGAACCACGGCGATTATCTCTCCACCGGCGCAGCCCACACGCTGGAGCACCTCTTCGCCACCTACGCCCGCAACAGCCAGTATAAGGACGGCGTCATCTACGTCGGCCCCATGGGCTGCCGCACCGGCTTTTACCTGCTGACCCGGGGCCTGACCCCCGCCGAGGCGCTGAGCCTGACGGTGGAGTCCTTCCGCTTCATGGCTGCGTTCGAGGGCGATGTCCCCGGCGCAAGCGAGGTGGAGTGCGGCAACTACCGCGACATGGACCTGCCCGCCGCAAGGGCTGAGGCTGCCGCCATGCTGCCCGTGCTCGAGGCACTGACCGCCGACGAGCTGCACTACTAATCTATAACACACAAAGAGGCTGTTGCACTGCAACAGCCTCTTTTCTTTTATACTTCCCCGATGACCGGGAGCAGGTCTTCGAGCTTATTGAAATAATTGACGATGGTGACCACATTATTGACGATGGAGCTGCCCGCCGAGAAGATACGGGCCACATAGTTCAGCACCCGGCCAATGTCCTGAAACATCTGCCATGCCGTGGTCTCGCCGCCGCAGAGCAGCACCCTTTCGTCGTCCCCGATGGATGTATACTGGGCGGGCATCTGCATCTGATGATTCCTCATAGTATCCTTTCCTTTCCGCTGGTGAGAAGTTTTTTTGTTCCTCGTTTAGAGTCAGCGCCCTCGGGGCCTGTCCTCGATTCCATCCTACCAGATACGAAAGGCAAAGCATGTCAGAGTGTGGGAAGACAGCAAAAAACACAAGGGCCCGGGGTGTTTCCACTCCGGGCCCTTGTGCCATTTTTATTTCGAGGAATAGATAATATCGTTTTATTGCTGGGCTTATGTCAGCTCAGGTGCGATTAGCCCTGAGCAACAACAGCCTTGCAGGTGACCACGACCATGACGTAATCGGTGTCGCCAACCTTGAACGCCTTCATGCTCAGCTCGAAGTTATTGCCAGCCTTGATGGCATTGCCGCTCATGGTGCCGACCTTGACATCGGTGCTGTTGATAGCCTTAGTGGTGTCGATTTTACCGTCCGTGCCAATCAGCGCCTTAGCGATGTTCTGAGCCTTAACAGTCTTATTCACATCCTTGGTCGCAAAGTAGGCAATCCAGATATAGGAGTCACCGAGTTTGTTATTCTTGGTCAGCTCAGTCTTGACGTCAGTCTGCAGAGTGGTCTCAGCCTTCAGATTGCCGTTATTGTCCTTAGCAACCTTGGCTGCATTGTTTGCCAGATCGTCATCGACAGCCTTAACGGTAGCCTTGTCGTTAGCGGCCTTCAGCATACCCTCCAGCTCGTCAGCGACCCGACGAGAAGAGATGCTTGCGCAGCCGGTCAGCATGGACACTGCCATAACACCAGCGAGGACGACGGCCAGAAGTTTCTTTGCCATTTTCATGATTTTTGCCTCCATAAATAAAGATAAATTATACAGGCAGGCTAGCATTTTTCGACTGTCGGCCTGTGGGCCAATTATACCCCCCCCCCCTACTAGTCTGTCAATAGGGTTTTCTCACTTTCGTCACATTTACAAAATACAGTCCCATCAACCGTGCATTTTCCACAAAATAACAGGATTCGAGGGGCCAAAAGCAAAAAATGCAGCCCCGGGGCCGCTTTTGGGGCGGCAGCCCGGGGCTGCAGGTGCAGTATTTTTTTCAGGCTCCCGCCGGGGGCAGGGGGCTTTACTGGTACAGGGGGAAAGCCTTGGTCAGGGCCAGCACACGGGCGGAGATGTCGTCCTTCTTCTCGTCGTAGTGCCAGATGCAGTCGGCGATGCAGTCCGCAATGACCTTCATCTCGGCTTCGCCCATGCCGCGGGTGGTGACAGCCGGAGTACCCAGACGGACGCCGGAAGTCACGAAGGGGCTGCGGGTCTCGCCGGGGACGGTGTTCTTGTTGGCGGTGATGTGGACGCTGTCGAGGCGGGCTTCCAGCTCCTTGCCGGTGCATTCCTCGTCCCGCAGGTCGAGGAGCATCAGGTGGTTGTCGGTGCCGCCGGACACCAGCTTGACGCCGCGGGCCTGCAGTTCGGCGGCCATGGCCTGTGCGTTCTCCACGATCTTGCGGGCGTAGTCCTTGAACTCGGGCTTGAGTGCCTCACCAAAGCAGACGGCCTTGGCCGCGATGACGTGCTCCAGCGGGCCGCCCTGGGTGCCGGGGAAGACGGCGGAGTTGATGCGCTTGGCCAGCACGGCGTTGTTGGTCAGGATGAGGCCGCCGCGGGGGCCGCGCAGGGTCTTGTGGGTGGTGGTGGTCACGACGTCGGCATAAGGCACCGGGCTCTGGTGCATCCCGCCGGCCACGAGGCCCGCGATGTGGGCCATATCCACCATCAGGAAAGCCCCGTAGCCGTGGGCGATCTCAGCCAGCTTCTCGAAGTCGATGGCACGGGGGTAGGCCGAAGCGCCTGCCACGATCATCCTGGGACGGACCTTTTTGACCTGCTTTTCCAGCTCGGCATAGTCGATGCGGCCATCTTCGCCGACGCCGTAGGAGACAAAGTGGTAGTTCTTGCCGGACATATTCACCGGAGAGCCGTGGGTCAGATGACCGCCCTGAGACAGGTCCATGCCCATAACGGTATCGCCCAGATCGAGCAGGGCGAAGTAGACGGCCAGATTGGCCTGTGCGCCGGAGTGGGGCTGGACGTTGGCGTACTTTGCGCCGAACAGCTTGCAGGCGCGCTGGATGGCGATGTTCTCCACCTCATCCACATAGGCACAGCCGCCGTAGTAGCGCTTGCCGGGCAGGCCCTCGGCGTACTTGTTGGTGAGGATGCTGCCCATGGCGGCCATGACGGCGGGCGAGACGATGTTCTCGCTGGCGATGAGCTCGATATTTTCCCGCTGGCGGGTCAGCTCACGGTCCATGGCCGCAGCCAGCTCCGGGTCGGCCTTTTCCACGAGGCCGATGGTATCCATCATATCGTTGTACATACGATTTACCCCTCTCTCTGATGCAAAAATCAGTTCGCGCGGGCGTCCGCTCATTCCGGCCCCGCCTGTTTCCATGATACCAGACATCGTGGATTTCTTCAACAGCATTTCGCACAAACCGATACGGTTTGATTCGTTTCTTTTCGGTTGGATGAAGATATTTCACCCATCCTGCCAAAGCCTTGCTTTTTCTGCGCCCAGCGCTTATTATTATAACAAAAATCCGTCCCGGTTTTTGTGCAGATTTGCCCACCGGCTGCAGAAAGGAGCCCATTGCCATGACCATCACGGAGCAAAAAGCCGCACAGCGCAAAGCGGGCATTGCGGCCCGCCGGGCGTTGTCGGACACCGAGCGCACCCATTCCAACGCCGCTCTCTGCGCCCGCATCATGGCTCTGGACTGCTTCAAAAAGGCAGAAAACATCCTGCTCTACGCGGCCTTCGGCGGCGAAGCCGATCTCTCGGCGCTGGCTGTGGAAGCGGCCCGGCAGGGCAAAACGCCGGCCTACCCCGTCTGCGGCGAGGGCTTTTCGCTGACAGCCGCCGTGCCGGGGCCGGACGGCTGGGAAGTGGGTGCCTACGGCATCCGCACGCCCATTTTGAGCCGGTCGGAGATTTTACGGCCAGACCAGCTCGACCTCGTGCTGGTCCCCTGCACGGCTTTTGACACCGCCTGCCGCCGGGTGGGGATGGGGAAAGGCTATTATGACCGCTATCTCCCCCGCTGCACCCGGGCTGTGAAACTGGGCGTGGCCTTTGAGGCCCAGCGGGTGGATAAAGCGGCAGTGGACGCCCATGACGAAAAACTGGACGGATTCGTGACAGAGGGAGGACTTTACTTTGGATTTGACACAACTGAGCTGTGAGGACTTTCTAAGCCGGCTTGCCAGCAAAGCCCCCGCCCCGGGCGGCGGCGGCGCGGCGGCCCTCGTGGGCGCGGCAGGCGTGGCGCTGGGCAATATGGTGGGGAATCTCACCACCGGCAAAAAGAAATACGCCGCTGTGGAAGAAGAGATCCTGGCGCTGAATGCCCGTGCGGAAGCCCTGCGCAAACGGCTGGAAGCCCTCGTGCAGGCGGACGCCGACGCATTCACGCCTCTGGCGGCGGCCTACGGCCTGCCCAGAGAGACGCCCGAACAGCAGGCCCGCAAGGCCGCTGTGCTGGCCGAGGCGCTGGACGGGGCCTGCGCCGTGCCGCTGGACATCATGGGCGCCTGCTGTGAGGGCATCCGCCTTGCGGCCGATTACGCCGAAAAGGGCAGCGTGCTGGCTCTCTCAGACGCAGGCTGTGCGGCGCTGTTCTGCAAGGCCGCGCTTCAGGCGTCGGCGCTGAATGTCGCCATCAACACAAAGCTCATGACGGACCGCGCTCATGCCGCCGCGCTGGACGAAAAAGCGGCCCGGATGCTGGCAGAATATCTGCCGCTGGCCGACGAAGTCTACCAGTCCGTGGCAAGCCGCCTGCGGGCCTGATGCAGAGAAAGGGAACGTATATGTCTACCATTTTGAAGGGCGCGCCCGTCGTGGCCGCCATGAACGAAGCAAATGCCGCCCGCTGTGCCGCACTGCGGGAAAAGGGCGTTGTCCCCACGCTGGCCGTCGTGCGGGTGGGTGCGCGCGAAGATGACCTTTCCTACGAGAAAGGCGTCATGGCCCGCTGTGCAAAAGTGGGCGTCGAGGTGAAGCAGTTCCTTCTGCCCGCCGACGCTGCGCAGGAAGAGCTGCTGCGCGTCATTGCCGGCATCAACGCAGACGCCGCCATCCACGGCTGTCTGCTCTTCCGCCCCCTGCCCAAACAGTTTGATGACAGGACCATCCGCGCCGCACTCTCGCCCGAAAAGGACATTGACGGCATCACCGACGGCTCGCTGGCCGGTGTCTTCACCAACACTGCCGTCGGCTACCCGCCCTGCACGGCGCAGGCCTGTCTTGAAATTTTGAAATTCTACAACATCCCCCTCTCCGGCAGGCGGGCCGTCGTCGTGGGCCGCAGCCTCGTGGTGGGCAAGCCCGCAGCCATGATGCTGGACCGGGAAAACGCCACCATCACCCTCTGCAACTCCCGCACCCAGAGCCTGCCGGAAGTCTGCCGTGAGGCCGATGTTGTGGTGGTGGCCATGGGCAGGATGGGCTTCATCGGCGCAGAGCATCTGCGGGCCGGTCAGGTCGTCGTGGATGTGGGCATCCACGTCAACGAGGAAGGCAAACTCTGCGGTGACGTCCGCTTTGGCGAGGCAGAGCCTGTGGTGGAGGCCATCACCCCCGTCCCCGGCGGCGTCGGCACCGTGACGACTTCCGTGCTCGTGAGCCATGTGGTGGAGGCGGCAGAGAAGAGCGTATAATTCCCCCGCTAAAGGCTCTCCCCCTGAGGAAAGATTTCCCCCGGCCGGGGGAAGATGTCGCGTAAGCGACAAAAAGGGGAGTCTGGCGCGGAGCGCCTGAGAGGGCAAGGATGCTGACAGAGAGACATGGATGCGGCGATCGTTTCGCTCTGACAAAGAGTCTGCCTATCGCTGTGCAGTGGCTCTGCCTCGCCGGGCTTGCCCTCTCCGTCATTGCTTTGCAATGACACCTCTCCCAAGGGGAGAGGCTTTGGCATATTGAAAAGCTTCTATTTTTATCTCTATACACCAAAAGCGCCCGGCGGATACCCGCCGGGCGCTTTTGGCATTGACAGAACAATGACAGGGGAATAATTGGGAATTGGGAAATTGGAATAGGTCTTAGTTTATGCGGCCTTTGCCGGGGCAAAGACCAGAGCCTTCTTGCGGCGGTTCTGCATTGCGCGCACCACACAGCTCAGGGTGAAGTTGATGATGAAGTAGATGACACAGGCCGTGCCGAACAGCACCATGACGTCGGAGACGTTCACCGTGCCGAGACCGTTGTAAGTACCGGCGGCGCTCAGCAGCTGGCGGATGCGGGCCATCAGCTCGATGGTGGCCACGTTTGCCAGATAGGAGGAGTCCTTGATGGTGGTGATGACCTGGCTGAGCAGGGTCGGCACGATGTTGCGGTAAGCCTGCGGCAGGACGATGTAGAGCAGCACCTCAGCGGTGTTGAAGCCCTGTGCATAGCCGGCCTCGAACTGGCCCTTGGACACGCCGTTCAGGCCGCCGCGGACGATCTCGGCGATGACGGAGGAGTTGAAGAGGATGAGGGCCAGAGCGGCCTTGAACAGCAGCTTCATCTCCACGCTGGTCAGGCCGAACATCTTGCGGGCGAAGAAGCCCGGGCAGGGGCAGAACACCACACAGATGAAGATCCAGAGCAGGTAGGGCGTATTGCGGAACAGCTCGATGTAGGCGGCAGCGAACCAGCCGAGGATGCGGGCCGGACCCTTTTTGCAGTAGGTGCGGGCCAGCGCCAGCAGAGAGCCCACGATGAGGCCCATGATGACGCCCAGCACCGAGATGATGCAGGTGAAGGCCACGCCGCGCAGCAGGTAGAGCATGACGCCTTCTCTTGTCAGGATGGAAAGGCTTGCAGCAAGCGTCTTCATATCAGGCAGCCTCCTTCAGCTCTACTTTCTTGGCAGCGGTCTTGAGACCCGGGTTCACGCGGCCCTTGCGCTCCTTGAGGGAAGCCTCCCAGCGGGCTGCCAGCGTGGACAGCGGGAAGCAGACCACGAAGAAGATGAGGCCGCAGACGATATAAGCGGGGGCGTATGCGCCGCCGGTGGAAGCACCGGTGACGAAGCTGTAGGTCACGCTGATGAGGTCAGCGCCGCCCACGATGTAGAGGCAGGAGGTGTTCTTGAAGAGGTTGACCACCTGGTTGACCATCGGAGGGAGCATCACGGGGATGCTCTGGGGCAGGATGATGTAGCCCATCCGCTGCAGATAGTTGAAGCCCTGCGCCTGTGCGGCCTCGAACTGGCCCTTCGGCACAGACTCGATGGCAGCGCGGACGACCTCGCCCATGTAAGCGCCGGTGTAAACGCCCAGTGCAATGATGCCGGTGCGGATGACGCCGAGGCTCACGCCTGCAAATGCCAGCGCATAATACAGGAAGCACAGCTGCAGCAGCAGCGGGGTGTTCTGGACGAACTCAACGTAAATGCGGGCGATGATGCGCAGCAGCTTACTGCCGCTGGTGGACATCAGGCCCAGCGCAGCGCCGATGATAAAGGCCAGCGCCAGTGCGCAGACGGCGGTCTGCAGCGTGTTGCCCAGACCCAGCAGAAAACTCTCACGATGCGTCCAGACGGTGGACCAGGACTCTAACGAAAACAAGCCAGACATGGCAAACTCCCCTTTCCCTGCACTCTCTTGGTTCTGAAAAGTCTGGGCTTAATCCAGACCGTTGTCTTTGATGAGCTGCTCGATGGTGCCATCTGCCAGCCAGCCCTTGACGAGGTCGTCGCACAGGGTGGAGAAGTCGCTGCCCTTCTTGGTGGCGACGCCATACTCCTGCGGGCTGAACTCAGCGTCAATGTAGCTGCGGCCCTCGGTCTTGTAGATGGCGAGGATGGACTTATCGACGCAGAAGCCCTGCACTTCGCCTGCGCTCAGTGCGGTGCTGATGGCGGGATAGTCGTCGTACTGACGGAAGGAGACGCCATCCTTCCAGGTGTCGGCGTTGAAGGTGTCGGCGTCGAAGTTTGCGCCGTCCAGCACGCCCTCGTCGATCATGGCCTTGACCAGAGCACGAGCGGAGGTGGAGCCGGAGGAGACGCCCACGACCTTGTCCTTCAGGTCAGCCAGACCCTTGATGCCGGTGGAGTCCTCCACCAGAACGGAAACGTAGTCGGTATAGTAGGGGGTGGAGAAGTCCCAGGTCTTCTTGCGCTCTTCGGTGATGGTGAAGGTAGCCAGAACGGCGTCGATGTCGCCGGAGTCCAGCAGCTCGCCGCGGGTGGCGGCGGTGACCGTGGTGAACTCAACGTCCACGCCGAGGTGCTCTGCGATCATCTCTGCGAGGCTGTCCTCGAGGCCCTTGTACTCGCCGGTGAGGGTATCCTGGAAGCTGAAGCCCTGAACTGCGTTCTTGACGCCCACTTTCAGGACACCGCGGTCCGCGATGGCCTGGGTGTCAGCGCCCAGTGCTGCAGTGGAAGCGGCTGCGCTGCCGGCGGCAGAAGATGCCGTGGAGGCTGCGGTGGAGCTTGCAGAGCCGCCGCAGGCGGTCAGGGCAGCAGCAGCGCCCACCAAACCAGTGACTTTCAGGAAATCACGACGCGAGATCTTTTTCATAGTAAACCACTCCTCTTTGTTTTTTCGGCCCGAGCGGCTTTCCCTGTCCGCTCCGAAAACGGCCTGTTATCAACAACGGCGTCTCACCACAACTTGTGAGTTCCTGCCGTGTCAACCTTTGTTGTTCGTCCTCTCAGCGGACGATCTTGCTCAGGAACTGCCGGACGCGCTCGTTCTTGGGGTTGGTGAAGAAGTGCTCCGGCGTGCCTTCCTCAATGATCTGGCCGTCCGCCATAAAGACGATGCGGTCGGCCACGTTTCGTGCAAAGCCCATCTCGTGGGTGACGACCACCATCGTGATGTTCTTCTCGTGTGCCAGCTTTACCATGACATCCAGCACTTCCTGGATGGTCTCAGGGTCGAGGGCCGAAGTCGGCTCGTCGAACAGGATGATCTTGGTCTGTGCGCAGAGGGCGCGTGCAATGGCGATGCGCTGCTGCTGGCCGCCGGACAGCTGCGGAGGGTAGACATCCGCTTTGTCCCGGAGGCCGACGACCTCAAGATAATGATATGCCAGCTCTTCGGCCTCTGCCTTGGTCTTGTGATGGAGCTTCATGGGTGCCAGCGTCAGGTTTTTGAGCACCGTCATGTGGGGGTAGAGGTTGAACTGCTGGAAGACCATGCTCATGTTGTCGCGGACGATCCTGGTCTTGTTCTTGTTGGTCAGCTCCTGACCGTCGATGTAGACGTGGCCGCTGGTCGGCTCTTCCAGAAAGTTCATGCAGCGGACGGTGGTAGATTTGCCGCTGCCGGACGGTCCGATAATGACCAGCTTTTCGCCCTCGGCGACCTCGAGGTTCACGTCTTTGAGGACGTGCAGGTCTCCGAAGTACTTGTCAACGTGTTCGAGTTTGATCACTGTGATCCCCGCCTTTCCCTATCCTGTTCTGTCGTCCGTGCTCCAGCGCCGCGGACAGCGCATCCTGTGCGGCTTTCCCGAACCGCACACAAAAACGAAAAAACAAAAAAAGGCGCAAAGTGGATACATCCACTTAAGCGCCTTTGCTTTCGTTGGTTAAAGTATAGTCTTTTTTCGCTTGACTTTCAATCCATAAAGTGCAACAAAAATCAGAGCGGGTCAATCTGCATTTTGGAAAGCTGCACAAACATCGTACTTAAAATCCGTAAATCAGCGGGTCATCAGCAGGAGCAGCGCCGATGCGACGGCCTGCAGGATGAGCCAGCGGGCCACCACCTGCTCGTCGCTCCAGCCCATGCGCTTGCGCACATGGTCGTGCAGCGGGGTGAGGGTGTTCTTGAGGATGCTGATGTGGAGGAAGCGCTTGAAGCTGATCTTCAGGATGCCGAGGCTGCCGTCCACGATGAACACCAGCGCTGCCAGCAGGAAGGCGAACGGGTGGCCGCACTTGAGAGCCAGAATGGCGAGGAAGAAGCCCATGGCGCGGCTGCCGGCGTCGCCCATCAGGAGGCTGGAAGGCTTTGCGTTGGACCACAGGTAGGCCAGCAGTGCGCCGATAAAGACGATGGCAGCGGTGGCGTAGTCCCCCAGCTCCTCGCCGTAAGCCAGCAGGAAGGTGCCGATGCTCACCACCGCGAGGCTGGCGGACAGGCCGTCCACGCCGTCGGTGCAGTTGACCACGTTGATGCTGGCCCAGATGAGGATGACGATGAGCAGCAGGTAGAGCGGATAGGCAATGGTGAAAGTAGTGCTCAGGAAGTTGACGCTCGTGCCGTTGAAGTTCAGATAGGTAACACCTGCCACCACGGCGATGACGAAGTCGATGAGGCCCTTCTTGTACTCGTTCCACGCCGTCTCGGAGGCATCGTCAAAGTAGCCCGACAGCATGGAGGCAATGAGCAGAACGGTATAAATAAGGTACTCTACCTTAAAAGGCACCACCGCCAGCGTCACCAGCGCGATGCAGAGCACGAAGATGAGTCCGGAACCCCGGGCCTTGCCCTTGGAGAGCTCGCCGTTGACGGCGAAGGCACGGCCATGGTCGTGGGGGAGCTTGTCGTGGAAGACCGAGTCCATCAGGGCGGTCAGGGCAAACGCCAGCAGGAACGCCAGCGCGTCCACGGTCTGCTGGCCGGTAGCTGAAATAAGCTGCAGCATATTTTGAACCTCTTTCAATGATATTCTTCTTACTCCGAGAGTGTATCACGCCAGAGCCAAAAAATCAATCGCCCGGTTTGACAATTTTCCTCCCCGTGCCTATAATAGTAAGACAGCTTATCAATACAGAAAACAGGAGACGACATGACACTTTCTTTGGAGCAGCTCTCGGCCCGGATGCGGCAGGGCGAGAACATCCCGCTGTCCGACACGGCCCGCATCGCGCTGGCGCTGAGCATTCCTTCCATTCTGGAGCAGCTGGTGGTCACGGCGATGGAGTACATCGACGCCGCCATGGTGGGCCACATCGGCGCAGAGGCCACCGCCGCCATCGGCATCGTCAGCTCGAGCACCTGGCTGCTCCACGGCATCCTTGTGGGACTGTACACCGCGTTTTCGATCCAAATCGCCCAGTACCTCGGGGCCGACCGCCAGCAGGACGCCCGGGGCGTGCTGCGGCAGTCCATGCTCTTCAACCTCATCCTGGGTCTGGGCGCTGCGGCTTTCGGCGTCGGCATCAGCCGCTTCCTGCCCGGGTGGCTGGGGGCGGACATCTCGCTTCAGGCCAGTTCCAGCGCCTACTTCGCCATCTGGTCGGCGGCCCTCCCCTTCACGATGGCCATGGGAATGTACGCAGCCATGCTCCGTGCCACCGGCGACGCCCTGACGCCCAGCCTGATCAGCTTGCTGGTCTGTGCGCTGGACGTGGTGTTCAACTTCTTCCTCATCAACCCCACCCGGCAGATCCAGCTCTTCGGCCAGAGCGTCACAGTCTGGGGTGCCGGCCTCGAAGTCCCGGGTGCAGCGCTTGGCACAGCACTTTCCACGACCATCGGCGGTCTGCTGGCGCTGGGCGTCCTGCTGCTGCGGGACGGCCCGCTTTGCATCCGAAAGCCCGGCAGCTGGCGCATCACCTCCGCCTGCCTGCGCAACCTCTGGCGGGTGGGTACACCGCTGGCCGCTGAGCGTGCGGCCCTCTCGTCGGCGCAGGTGCTGCTCGTCCGTATCGTCTCGGGCCTCGGCACGGTGGCCATCGCGGCCAACAGCCTCGGCGTCAGCGCCGAGGGCCTCTGCTACATGGCAGGCTACGGCATTCAGGACGCCTCCATCGCCCTCATCGGGCAGGCCGTCGGCGCCCACCGCCGGGATATGGCGAAGCGGTTCGCCTGGCTCTGCACGGCAATGGGCATCGGCATCATGGCACTGTCCGGCGTGGGGCTCTGGCTCTTCGCCCCGGCCCTTATGGGTATCTTCACGGCAGATGCCGCCGTCATCGCGCTGGGTGCGCAGGTCCTCCGCATCGAGGCTTTTGCAGAGCCGATGTTCGGGGCCAGCATCGTAGCAAGCGGCGCGATGCAGGGCGCAGGCGACAGCACAGGCTGCTTCCTGCTGAACCTGTTCAGCATGTGGGGCGTCCGGCTCACCCTCGCCTTCCTGCTGGCTCCCCGGCTGGGCCTCGTGGGCGTCTGGGCCGCCATGTGCATCGAGCTCTGCATCCGGGGCGCGCTGTTCCTCATTCGGCTTGCAAGGGGCAAGTGGCTCGATAAAGGAGCGTTACAATAAACAAAATGGGCATGTGCCGGCGGCACATGCCCATTTTGTTGATTCAAATTTACTTCCGGCCATGCAGGATGGGAGACAGGGGCTTATAGATGACCATGCAGAGCACGGCGTCCAGCAGACCCTTGACCAGCGTGAAGGGCAGGTTGAAGATAACGAGGCACTTCATGAGGCAGATCGGAAGAGCCACACGTCTGAACTCCAGTCACGGTC
>OIGK01000243.1_pt1 | contig 16286 bp, 6 predicted proteins | sample 1582301 | NCBI WGS metagenome assembly OIGK01 (sample SAMN02674607, study PRJEB24791) | human gut metagenome, SKBSTL069 | isolation source: stool | host: Homo sapiens | place: USA | reverse complement strand
TGACGAAATGTTCCGTCTGGCAGACGAGAACAGTCAGAGTATTCAAACGTATAAAACCGGAAAGGAAGCAGCCGATGAAGCTTTGAAGGCTGCCAAGTCACAACGTTTGCCGGACATAGGTGCCTCACTCTCATTTAGTTACCTGGGCGACGGATATATATGGGACCGTGACTTCAAAAACGGGCAGAATATCCCTATGCCACACTTCGGCAATAACTTTGCGTTGGAAGCGCAACAAGTGATTTACGCCGGAGGAGCCATCAACAGCAGTATTACTCTGGCTGAACTCGGTCAGCAAATGGCTGCATTGGACTGGCAGAAGAACCGTCAGGAAATCCGCTTTCTCCTGACCGGCTATTACCTGGATTTATACAAGTTGAATAACCAGCTGCAAGTGTTACAGAAGAATCTGGATTTGACGGAACAGGTGATCCGCAACATGGAATCACGCCGCACACAGGGAACGGCCTTAAAAAATGACATCACCCGCTATGAGCTACAGAAAGAGACGCTGAAACTGCAACTGGCAAAGGTGCAGGATACCCGCAAAATAATGAATCATCAACTGGTGACTACCTTACATCTGCCTGCCGGAACATTGGCAGATGGTGGTAGGAAAAGATAAGAAAAAGCAGTTTGATATTCTGAAAAAGCTGATGAACGCCCCGGATGTGACGGAGGTGGTAAATGCCTGCGATGCCGGACGCGAGGGTGAGATGATCTTCCGCAGCGTCTATGAGCTGGCAGACTGTCAAAAGCCTATGAAAAGGCTCTGGATTTCTTCGATGGAGGACTCCGCCATAAGGGAAGGCTTTGCAAACCTGCGCCCCGGTGCGGATTATGACGGACTTCGGGATGCTGCCCTCTGCCGTGCCAAGGCCGACTGGCTGGTGGGAATCAATGCGACAAGGCTTTTTTCCGTGCTGTATCACCGAACCCTCAACATCGGGCGCGTGATGTCCCCGACGCTGGCACTCATTGTCCAGCGAGAAGCTGAGATCGACACCTTTAAGCCGGTTCCCTTTTATACCGTGGCGCTGGAGCTGCCCGGTCTTACCGTATCCGGGGAGCGCATGGCGGATAAGGCTGCTGCCGAGCAGCTGAAAGAAGCCTGTCAGGGTGCAAATGTCACAATCAAAAAGGTGGAGTGCAAGGAAAAGTCCGAAAAGCCGCCTGCCCTCTATGACCTGACTACTCTGCAAAGAGATGCCAACCGCCTGCTTGGATTTACAGCCCAGCAGACCCTGGACTATCTGCAAAGCCTGTATGAAAAGAAGCTCTGCACCTATCCCCGTACTGACAGCCGCTATCTGACCGGTGATATGGCAGACAGCCTGCCGGTGCTGGTGAATCTGGTTGCCAATGCTATGCCGTTTCGCAAAGGGATCGCCATTACCTGTGATCCGCAGACGGTCATCAACGATAAGAAAGTAACCGACCACCACGCAGTAATCCCTACCAGAAATCTCAAGGATGCAGACCTTTCTGCCCTTCCTGCGGGAGAAAAAGCGGTGCTGGAGCTGGTGGCCCTGCGTCTGCTGTGCGCCGTAGCCCAGCCCCATATCTATTCGGAAACCGTTGTGATTGCAGCGTGTGCCGGTGGGGAGTTTACCGCCAAAGGAAAAACAGTGAAGCACCCCGGATGGAAAGCACTGGAGGACGCTTACCGTGCCAAAACGAAGGATGCAGAGCCGAAAAAAGAGGGCGCAGAGAAAGCCCTGCCGGAGCTGACCGAAGGACAGACCCTTTCGGTTTCTGCGGCAATCGTCAAAGAAGGCAAAAGCAGTCCGCCTCAGCACTTTACGGAGGACACCCTATTGTCCGCAATGGAGACTGCCGGGAAAGATGATATGCCAGAGGATGCTGAGAGAAAAGGTCTGGGGACACCGGCCACCCGTGCCGGTATTTTGGAAAAGCTGGTATCTGCCGGTTTTCTGGAACGAAAAAAGAGCAGGAAAACGGTGCAGCTTCTCCCTTCCCACGATGCAGTTTCCCTTATCACAGTGCTGCCGGAACAACTGCAATCGCCGCTTCTGACTGCCGAGTGGGAGTACCGCCTGGGCGAGATCGAGCGCGGGCAGCTTGCCCCGGAGGAGTTTTTAGACGGGATCAGCACCATGCTGAAAGATCTGATGGGGACTTATCAGGTCATCAAGGGAACTGAGTACCTGTTCACTCCGCCCCGTGAGGTGGTGGGCAAATGCCCTCGCTGCGGCGGTGAAGTTGCAGAACTGCAAAAAGGCTTCTTCTGTCAGAATGATTCTTGCAAATTTGCAATCTGGAAAAACAACAAATGGTGGGCTGCCAAGAAAAAACAGCCGACCAAGGCTGTGGTGTCTGCGCTGCTGAACGATGGCCGTGTCCGTGTGACGGGGCTATATTCGGAGAAAACCGGCAAGACCTACGATGCCACTGTGGTTTTGGAGGACGATGGACAGTATGCCAACTTCAAGCTGGAATTTGACCAGCGGAAAGGAGGCAGCCGATGAAGCTCTCTTTAGTGGAACGGGAAACCATTCTCCTCTATAACCAGGCAGAACCAATGGCTGAGGTCTATACCCACGATCCCCGTCTGATGGAGAAGCTGGAACTGCTGGCAAAAAAGCACCCCGACCAGATCATCCGAAAGGACGCCCATAACTTTACCGTCCCCAAGCGGTGTGTATCAGTCCGGGAGCCATACAGCGCCGAGCGTCGCAAAGCTGCCAGTGAGCGTGCGAAAGCCGCCGGATACCAGCCCCCTGTGAGAAAGTCCGGCAGTTAAAGGCACATGGCAGAGAATGTATTTGAAGCAGTCAAGCAGTCGGTCAGCACCAGAGAAGCGGCAGCGTTTTATGGGATCGAGGTCAAACGAAATGGTATGGCCTGCTGTCCCTTTCACGATGATAAGAATCCCAGCATGAAGGTAGACCAGCGGTTCCACTGCTTTGGCTGCGGTGCAGATGGGGATGTGATCGACTTTACCGCAAAGCTCTTTAACCTCTCCCCAAAAGAAGCGGCGGAGAAACTGGCACAGGACTTTGGCCTGATCTATGACAGCCAGGCTCCGCCTCGCAGGAGATATGTCCGGCAAAAAACCGAGGCACAGAAGTTTCGGGAGGATCGACAGCGCTGTTATCGCGTACTGTCCGATTACTACTATCTGCTGAAAAAATGGGAAGCCGACCGTTCTCCCAGGACACCGGAGGAAGAACCGCACCCCCGTTTTGTGGAAGCAATCCAGAAGAAAACCTATGTAGAGTACCTGCTGGACCTTTTTCTTTATGAAAGTGAAGAAGAACAAAAGGCATGGATTGCAGAACACACAGCAGAAATCACACACTTGGAAAGGAGATTGAAAATCATGGCTGAGAACAAACCCACCAACCGAGAACGGCTAAGGGAAATCACAGATGGCATCGAGCAGGGCATCAAAGAACTGTTTGAAAGCGAAAAGTATATGCGCTATCTGTCCGTCATGTCCCGATTTCACCGCTATTCGGTAAACAACACCATGCTCATCTATATGCAGAAGCCGGATGCCACTTTGGTAGCCGGATACAATAAGTGGAAAGACCAGTTTGAGCGTCATGTAAAAAAGGGCGAGCATGGCATTACCATCATCGCTCCCACACCGTATAAGAAGAAAATCGAGGAGCAGAAGCTGGATCCAGATACCAAGGCTCCGATTCTGGATAAAGACGGAAAGATCGTTACAGAGGAAAAAGAAATCGAGATCCCCATGTTTCGTCCAGTCAAGGTCTTTGATGTGAGCCAGACCGACGGGAAACCTTTGCCGGAGCTTGCATCATCCCTTTCCGGCAATGTGCCAAATTATGAGGCATTCATGGAGGCCCTGCGCCGCAGCGCACCGGTGCCGATTACTTTTGAAGCAATGGCCGCCGATACGGACGGCTATTTTTCTGCCGATCATCAGAAAATTGCCATTCGTCAGGGCATGAGCGAGGTGCAGACGGTTTCGGCCACGGTTCACGAGATTGCTCACAGCAAGCTCCACAATCAGAAAAAGATCCAGATTGCCAATGACGAGCAATATCAGGAGATCGAGCTGTTTGATAAACTTGGTCTGTTCTCCAACGGACGGATTGCTCGCGATAATCTGCCAGAGGGCGTTTATTGCTATGACCTGCGCGGTTCTGACTACGATCCTGGAGATCCGGTCTGTGTGGAAGAACGAGTGGTTGTAAACCATGCAGGCTCCGTTCTGCTGACAGAGCCGTTGGAACTGACGGAAGATGGACGCTTGATGCTGACCGAGGAAAAAGGGCTGAATTTTACCGGTGGCTTTTCTACCCTCTCCCAGTTTTTGCAGAAACAGAGGAAAGATCGTCACACGGAAGAAGTGGAGGCTGAAAGCATCTCCTATGCGGTCTGCAAGTATTTTGGCATCGAGACTGGAGAAAACAGCTTTGGCTATATTGCCAGTTGGAGTCAAGGCAAGGAGCTGAAAGAACTGAGAGCCAGTTTGGAGACCATCAACAAAACCTCCGGCACTTTGATCTCCGACATTGAGCGCCACTATAAGGAAATCTGCAAAGAGCGCGGAATCGACCCTCATGCAAAGGCAGAGCCGGAAACCGCCCCGATAGAGCAGCCAACCAGCAATCTGACTTACTATGTAGCAGAGTGCATGGAATTTCCAAACCTCGGAGAATACCACGATAACTTGTCTTTGGAGGAAGCAATCCGCATTTATCAGGAGATTCCGGCAGAACGAATGAACGGGATCAAGGGCATTGGTTTTGAGCTGAAAGACGGAAGCGACTATGAAGGACCTTTTCCGATTTTGACCGGCCAGACCATTGACCTGGACACCATCCAGGCAATCGACTATTACCGTGATAATCCTCTGGTGCAAAAAGCGGTAAAGGAACTGGCTGCGGCAATGCCGGAAATGGAAGTGCTGGGGGCGGACGCCAATCAGCAGGAGGCTTTGTTTCTGATCGACAATGCCACCTATCTTCATATCCAGTCCTGTGACAGCGGCTGGGACTATACCCTTTACGATGCCGCATCCATGAAAGAGCTGGATGGTGGTCAGCTGGATATGCCGGAGATTTCCCGCATGAAGGCAGTTCTCCAGATTTGTGATGACAACGATTTGGGCAGAGACTCGGTAAAATACGCACCGTTGTCCATGATTGAGACCTTGCAGGAAGCTGCCTACCAGCAGATGCAGGCAGAGGTCAGTCAGATGGCTGCTTCTTCCCAGCTGCCGGAAGCACAGGAGCAGGCACTGGATGAATACCCCATGCCGGATGAGCAGGTCTCCACACCAGATATGCAGGAATACGGCTACTCCTATGATGGGATGTTCCCTGTTACCAGAGAACGGGCGCTGGAACTGGATGCCGCCGGTTTGACCGTTTATGTGCTGCATGAGGACAATACGGAGAGCATGGTGTTTGACCCGCAGGAAATCATGGATCATGGCGGTCTTTTTGGCGTGGACCGTGAGGAATGGGAGAAAAGCCCTCAGTTCCACGAAAAGGTCATGGAGCGTCAGGAACATCAGCAGGAACGGGAACAGGCATTTCTTGCTCAGAACAGAGATTGCTTTGCTATCTATCAGGTGAGCCGTGACGATCCGCAGAATGTGCGCTTTATGAATCTGGATTGGTTAAAGTCCCATGACATTTCCATAGACCGCAGCAATTATGACCTCATTTACACAGCTCCGCTGAGGGAGTCTGGCACGGTACCGGAGCAGCTGGAAAAACTATATGAGCAGTTTAATCTGCAAAAGCCGGCGGATTTTCACAGTCCTTCTATGAGTGTCAGTGACATCGTTGCGATCAAGCAGGACGGTAAGGTATCCTGTCATTACTGTGACAGTGTTGGTTTTACCCAGATCCCCGGATTCCTGCCGGAAAATCCGTTGAAAAATGCGGAGATGGCCGTGGAGGACGATTACGGCATGATCGACGGTATCATCAACAATGGCGCAAAAGAGCCTACGGTGGCAGAGCTGGAACAGCAGGCCCGCAACGGTCAGCCCATTTCCCTCATGGATTTGGCTACCGCTGCCCATCGGGAGGAACGGGAAAAGAAAAAGTCCGTCATGGAGCAGCTGAAAAGCCAGCCCAAGGCAGAACACAAAAAGATAGCGCCAAAAAAGAGTGCGGAAAGGGAGATTTGATATGGGAAACTTTACTTTTGAGGAAATGAACCTGATGTGCATTTACAATACCGGCAGCCGCACCGGACTGATCGACAGCCTGCGTGAGATGCGCGGCGAGCTGGCCCCGGAGGAAACCGAGCTGCGGGAGTTGACAGACAGCGCACTGGGCAAGCTCCAGGCCATGAGTGATGCCGAGTTTGCCGAGCTGGAGTTGTATCCGGATTTTGACCAGTAAACACTATAATCGCAGGGATGGGGTGGCAATATGCCACCCCACCTTTTTACCCCAAAACTGAAAGGAGGACAGAACACTATGCCAACCAAAGCTGAACTATATGCACAGATGGCGGAGAAGGTAACAACGCAGCTCACGGGGAGCTGGCAGGAATGGGCAGGGTTTCTCACCACTGCTTCCCGCCTTTACAAGTACCCGTTCCATGAGCAGTTGATGATCTACGCCCAGCGTCCGGACGCCACCGCCTGTGCAGAGTACGATTTGTGGAATGAAAAGATGGGCCGGTATGTAAGGCGCGGCTCCAAGGGAATTGCTCTGGTGGACGATTCCGGGGACAGGCCCCGCCTGCGCTATGTTTTTGATATTTCCGACACCGGAACCCGTGAACATTCCCGCACTCCCTGGCTGTGGCAGCTGGAGGAGAGCCATTTGGATTCGGTGCAGGCCATGCTTGAGCGCACCTATGATGTTTCCGGTGATGACCTTGCCGGACAGCTCACCGAGGTAGCCGGAAAACTGGCTGAGGAATACTGGACGGAGCATCAGCAGGACTTCTTCTATATCGTTGACGGCTCCTTTTTGGAGGAATATGATGAGTTTAACATCGGAGTACAGTTCAAGGCAGCAGCCACCGTCAGTATCACTTACGCTTTGATGTCCCGCTGTGGACTGGAGCCGGAACGCTACTTCGACCACGAAGATTTCATGGCGATCTTTGATTTCAATACTCCGGCAACCATCGGAGCGCTGGGAACAGCGGTCAGCCAGATCAACCAGCAGGTGCTGCGGCAGATCGGCGTTACCGTCCGAAATGCAGAGCGCGAAGCCAACCAAGAAAGGAGCAAACAAGATGAACAATCCCATGACCTATATCCAGAACGGAGACTATCTGATTCCCGACCTGAAGCTGAGCCAGCAGCCGGAGAAACCCTTGGGCAAGTACGGAAGGATGAGGAAAACCTACCTGAAGGAACACCGTCCCATCCTCTACAACCAGATGCTGCTGAGCGAGAAGCTGTACCCGCACCTTCTGGAGATCGACGAGACCGCCCAGAGCAGACTGGAGCAGATGATGCCCCAGCTGGCGAAGGAAGCGGGAGCCACCGAGGAACTGAAAGCCAGCGATCCCATGAAGTGGGTGGGGCTGATGAACACCTGCAAAGCCCAGGCCGAGGAAATCCTGATGGCGGAGCTTATCAACAGCTGACTCTAAACCTGTTCCTCTCCGAAGCGGAACAGATCCAATCCATAGATGAAGCAGAGAATGTAGCGCATACATCCTCTGCTTTTTCTTTTGCCCAAAATGACATCGACCATGTGCTGCGTTTGGGCGGCAATACAGACCGTCAAAGGGAGCGTGTGGTTGCAGCCTTTGAAAAGCAGAAAACCACCGCTGAGATTGCCGAGATACTGAAAACGCTGTACCACGGCGGCAATGGCCTTGGCAGTGTGAGCGCATGGTATGCCGAGGATGGTATCCATCTTTCCCACGGGAAGTCTGTCCGTTATGACAGGTCTGCCCAGGTCATTTCCTGGGAGAGCGCCGCAGAGCGTATCGGGGAGCTTTTGGAAAGTGGTCAGTTTGCCTCCAATGTGGAGCTTGCAGAAGCGGCAGGCTATGAACGCTCCCTCCTCTCGGAAAAGCTCTGGTATCTGTATCACGATCTCAGTGAGGGTGCCAGAGAAGCCGGATATTTGTCCTGCCTGTCAGAGATCAAAGGCAATGGTTTCCCGGAGGAGACCCGCCGCCTGACGGAGCAGCTGAGTGACCCGGCTTTCCGCCAGACACTCAAGGAAGAATACGCCGCCTTCTGGACTGCCTATCAGCAGGACCGTGACCTGTTGCGTTTTCACTATCATAGACCGAGGGAGATCTGGGAGAACCTGAAGGACCTTGACCTGCCCCGCAGGACCTTTTCTTCAGAGCTTTCCCAAGTGCCAACCGTCCAGCACTTTATTACCGAGGATGAGATCGACGCCGCCATGACCGGCGGAAGCAGTTTCGCTGGAGGAAAAGGCCGTATCTATGCGTTCTTCATGGCAAACCATACGGATAAGGAGAAAGTGAGATTCCTCAAAGACGAGTATGGCATTGGCGGACGCTCTCATGCCTTGTCCGGTGCAACACACAGCGGCGAAGATCACGATGGGAAAGGACTGCACTATAAAAAGCAGGACTGCCCGGATGTTCACTTGAACTGGGAAAAGGTTGCCAAGCGCATTACCTCTCTTGTCCAGAAAGGCCGCTATCTTACCGAACAGGAACAGGCGCAGTATGACAAAATCCAGGCTGAAAAGGAACTGGCAGAAGAAGATGTCATCCAAGCCCAGCAGCCGGAGGTGGAGGAAGAAACGCCAAAGCCTACCCTTCGGGAGCAGTTTGAGCAGTATAAGACTGTGGTGACTGCCGCCATTTCCGAGGATGCCGCATACCGCAATGCCTGCGGGCATTCTGACCGTGAAAATGCTGTCATCGAGGGTAATGCCGCTGTGCGCCGTGCAGTCCTTGGTTCTAAGGATATGGAGCTGATCCGTCTCTATTCGGATGTGCCGGAGTTCCGTCAGCGTTTACACCGGGAAGTGATCGACGAAACCTATCCAAAGCTCCATGAACTTCTGCGCCCTCTTTCTCAGGAAGATATTGATACTGCCCTTTGTGCATGGAACGGCAATATCGAGAGTAAACACGCTGTTGTCCGCTATATGAAAGACCATGCAAGAGAAAAAGATACCGCCGCATGGCTGGCTCAGGAATACGGCGGCAGTAACAGCAACAGCCTGTTTGTTGTCCGTGCCGGTAGCCCGGAGGAAACGCAGCTGCCCTGGCCGAAGGTACAGCGCAGGCTTGCCCAGCTCATTCAGGAGGACCGGTTCTATACCGAAGAAGAACAGGAACGTTTTGACAACATCGACCCCATCGCCATCCGGGAAGCCCTGGAGGAAAGAGGGATTGTCAACGGACAGGTGGCAGACCCGGAAAAACTGGACAATGCCCCGTTTATCCAACAGGTGATGTCAGATGCAGAGCAGATCGCAGATGCCGAGACAGAGCAGACTTCCGAAGTTTCCATTTCCGATGAGGAATATGACGCAGTTCGCCGCCCAATTCCGCAAAGAACCTCCTATGACCCAGCCGCCCCGGTCTATGCCGTGGGCGATACCGTGTATATCGAGGATGACGCCTATCAGATCACCGAGCTGCGGGAGGACACCGTACAGCTTCTGCCCACCGGGATGGTATATCCCATCTACCGGGCAGAGCGCAAAGAACAGTTCGAGCAGCTGCTTCGGGCAGACCGCCGCAATGCTTACTATACCGAGTTTCTTCCTATTGACCCGGACAAGGCAGATCAGGACTTGCGGGATGTATTGGCTCATGGACTGATGGATGAAGCGGATAAAAAGCAGATTTCCACGCTGCTGCAATCCGGCAGGAGCAACAGCGAGATCGCCTACTGGCTGAGCAGAGCCTATTCCGGTGAGATCGAGACACTGAATCTGGAGACTGGCGATATTGCCGATTACCGTACCGCGGCACAGGGCATAGAGCTGGAAGTCATGGATGCAGAGGAAAAGCGTCTGGCTGTGCTGTATTTCCGCTGGGATGAAGTTGCGCCTTTGCTGCGTGGGATGTATGCCCGTCAGCTGGATGGCTTTGGACAGGAACAGCCCGAACCGGCTGCCGAATCCCCGGCCTTCCATTCCGAGACCGTGGCCGTCTATCCGGGCGACAAGAACCATCTGCCTTATGATGTGGTGGTGGAACGGCTGCATATCGAGGAGCCGGAGCCGCCAGCCCCTGTGACAGAGCCGGAGAAAACCTTTGAGGAAATGCTGGACGAACACCCGGTTTCCATTCAGGTCAATGGCCAGTGGCAGACCTTCCCCAATGCCAAAGCCGCCGAGGAAGCCTCCTATGAGGAATACAAGGCCAACCTGCGCCGCAATGCACAGAACTTCCGTATTACCGATGAGTATTTGGGTGAAGGCGGTCCGAAAGCCAAGTTCCAGGCAAATATCAATGCCATTCGTTTGCTGAAAGAGCTGGAAGTTGTCGGACAGCAGGCAAGCCCTGAACAGCAGGAAGCCCTATCCCGCTATGTAGGCTGGGGCGGTCTTGCCGATGCCTTTGACCCGGAAAAACCGGCATGGGCTTTAGAGTATGCCCAGCTGAAAGAGCTGCTGACCCCGGAGGAATATGCCGCCGCCAGAAGCTCTACCCTCAACGCCCATTACACCAGCCCTACGGTCATTCAGGCCATATATGAAGCGGTGGACCGTATGGGATTTGAGACCGGAAATATTCTGGAGCCGTCTATGGGTGTGGGCAATTTCTTTGGTATGCTGCCGGAGAAAATGCGAAACAGCCGTCTGTACGGCGTGGAGCTGGACCCGGTTTCCGGGCGGATCGCAAGGCAGCTTTACCCCAAGGCGGACATCACAGTAGGCGGCTTTGAGACCACCGACCGCCGTGACTTTTTTGACCTTGCCATCGGCAATGTACCCTTCGGTCAGTATCAGGTCAATGACAAAGCCTACAACAAGCTGAACTTTAGTATTCACAACTACTTTTTCGCCAAGGCACTGGACCAGGTGCGTCCCGGCGGCGTAGTGGCCTTTGTGACCTCCCGCTATACTATGGACGCCAAGGACTCCACCGTGCGCCGCTATCTTGCCCAGCGTGCTGAACTGCTGGGAGCTATCCGTCTGCCCAATGATGCGTTCAAAAAGAATGCCGGTGCCGAGGTGGTATCGGACATCATCTTCCTCCAAAAGAGGGACCGTCCGCTGGACATCGTGCCGGAATGGACCCAGACTGGACAGACCGGGGACGGCTTTGCCATCAACCAATATTTTATCGACCACCCGGAAATGGTGCTGGGCAGGCAGGAGCCGGTAAGCACCGCCCATGGCATGGATTATACCGTGAACCCCATCGAGGGGCTGGAGCTTTCCGACCAGCTGCATGATGCCGTGAAGTACATTCATGGCACTTATCAGGAGGCAGAGCTGCCGGAACTGGGCGAAGGCGAAGCCATTGACACCTCCATTCCTGCCGATCCCGATGTGAAGAACTATTCCTATGCCATTGTGGACGGGCAGGTGTACTACCGGGAAAACAGCCGCATGGTGCGCCCTGACCTCAATGCCACTGCCGAAGCTCGTGTAAAAGGTCTGGTGGGACTGCGGGATTGTGTGCAGGAGCTGATCGACCTTCAGATGGACGCAGCGGTGCTGGACAGCGCTATTCAGGAGAAACAGGCAGAGCTGAACCGGCTCTATGACAGCTTTTCTGCCAGATACGGTCTCATCAATGACCGTGCAAACCGCCTGGCCTATGCAGACGATTCTTCCTATTACCTGCTCTGTGCGCTGGAAGTCATCGACGAGGACGGAAAGCTGGAGCGCAAGGCGGATATGTTCACCAAGCGCACCATCAAGCCCCATCAGGCGGTGGCTGTGGTGGATACGGCAAGTGAAGCACTGGCGGTGTCTATCTCGGAAAAAGCCTGCGTGGATATGAGCTATATGAGCCAGCTTACCGGAAAAACAAAAGAAGAACTGGCCGGAGAACTGCAAGGCGTGATCTTCCGTGTACCGGGACAGTTGGAGAAAGACGGCACACCCCATTATGTGACTGCTGATGAATACCTTTCCGGCAATGTACGCCGCAAACTGCGTCAGGCGCAGCGGGCGGCACAGCAGGACCCTTCTTTTGCAGTCAATGTGGAAGCTCTTACCGCCGCCCAGCCCAAAGACCTGGATGCGTCGGAGATCGAGGTGCGTCTGGGCGCTACCTGGATTGACAAGGAATATATCCAGCAGTTTATGTATGAGACCTTTAATACCCCGTTTTATCTCCAACGCAGTATCGAGGTCAACTATTCGTCCTTTACCGCTGAATGGCAGATCAAGGGAAAATCTTCTGTATCCTACAACGATGTGGCAGCTTATACCACCTATGGGACCAGCCGCGCCAACGCCTACAAGATTCTGGAGGATTCCTTAAACCTGCGGGATGTCCGCATCTATGACACCATAGAGGACGCAGACGGAAAAGAGCGCCGCGTGCTGAACGCCAAGGAGACCACCCTGGCGGCTCAAAAACAGCAGGCGATCCGGGAAGCCTTTAGGGACTGGATCTGGAGAGACCCGGAGCGCCGCCAGACTTTGGTGCGCCAGTACAACGAAGAAATGAACTCTACCCGTCCCCGCGAGTATGATGGCAGCCATATCACTTTTGGTGGTATGAACCCGGCCATTACCCTGCGGGAACACCAGAAAAGCGCCATCGCCCATGTGCTGTATGGCGGAAATACCCTGCTGGCACACGAAGTAGGCGCAGGCAAAACCTTTGAGATGGTGGCCGCTGCGATGGAAGCCAAACGCCTGGGCTTGTGCCAGAAATCTCTCTTTGTGGTTCCCAACCACCTGACTGAGCAGTGGGCATCGGAGTTTCTGCGTCTCTATCCTTCTGCCAACATCTTAGTCACAACCAAAAAGGACTTTGAGACCCATAACCGCAAGAAGTTCTGCGCCCGTATTGCGACCGGTGACTACGACGCCATCATCATGGGACACAGCCAGTTTGAGCGTATCCCCATCAGCCGGGAGCGTCAGGAAAGGCTTCTCTATGAGCAGATCGACGAGATCACCGAGGGCATCGCAGAGGTGCAGGCCAGCGGCGGCGAGCGTTTTACCGTCAAGCAGCTGGAGCGTACCAGAAAGTCTCTGGAAGCCAGACTGGAAAAGCTGCAAGCCGAGGGGCGAAAAGATGATGTGGTAACTTTTGAGCAGCTGGGTGTGGACCGGCTGTTTGTGGACGAGGCCCACAACTACAAAAACCTGTTTTTATACACAAAAATGCGGAATGTGGCTGGTCTTTCCACATCGGACGCGCAGAAATCCTCCGATATGTTTGCCAAGTGCCGCTATATGGATGAGATCACCGGAAACCGTGGCGTGATTTTTGCCACCGGCACCCCGGTCAGCAACTCCATGACCGAGCTTTACACCATGCAGCGTTATCTTCAGTATGAACGCCTGCAAGAACTGAACATGACCCACTTCGACTGCTGGGCTTCCCGATTTGGAGAGACCGTCACAGCATTGGAGCTGGCACCGGAAGGCACCGGCTACCGGGCAAGAACGAGATTCAGCAAGTTCTTTAATCTGCCGGAGCTGATGAACCTGTTCAAAGAAGTGGCGGACATTAAGACTGCCGACCAGTTAAATCTCCCTACCCCGGAAGTGGAGTACCACAACATCGTGGCGCAGCCCACCGAACATCAGCAGGAAATGGTCAAAGCTCTTTCGGAGCGTGCATCGCTGGTACACAGCGGAACTGTTGACCCGTCCCAGGATAACATGCTCAAGATTACCTCGGATGGCCGTAAGTTGGGGCTTGACCAGAGGATCGTCAACCAGATGCTGCCGGACGAACCTGGCACAAAGGTCAATCAGTGTGTGGACAACATCATGCAGATCTGGCGGGACGGCAAAGCTGACAAGCTGACCCAGCTGGTGTTCTGCGACATTTCTACACCACAGGCCAAAGCTCCTGCAAGCAAGGCGGCGAAAACGCTGGATAATCCACTGCTTCACGCATTGGAAGGCGCTGTGCCTCTGCCGGAACAGGAACCGACCTTTACGGTATATGACGATATTCGTCAGAAACTCATTGCTCAGGGGATGCCTGCCGACCAGATTGCTTTTATCCATGAAGCCAATACCGAAGTGCGGAAAAAGGAGCTGTTCTCTAAAGTCCGTACCGGTCAGGTTCGTGTCCTTTTGGGCAGCACCGCCAAGATGGGCGCAGGCACCAATGTGCAGGACCGTCTGGTGGCACTTCATGATCTGGATTGTCCGTGGAGACCCGGAGACCTTGCCCAGAGAAAGGGGCGTATCGAGCGTCAGGGCAACCAGAACCCCCTTGTTCATGTGTACCGCTATGTGACCGAGGGAACCTTTGACGCATACCTCTGGCAGACAGTGGAGAACAAGCAGAAATTCATCAGTCAGATCATGACTTCTAAATCGCCGGTGCGTTCCTGCGATGATGTGGATGAAACAGCCCTCAGTTTTGCCGAGATCAAGGCTCTGTGTGCCGGAGATCCCCGCATCAAAGAGCGTATGGATTTGGATGTGGAGGTATCCCGCCTGAAGCTGATGAAAGCCGACCACCAGAGCAAGCAATATCGTCTGGAGGACCAGCTGCTCAAATACTTCCCGGAGGAGATTGAAAAGCACAAAGGCTTTATCAAGGGCTTTGAATCCGATCTGGAGGTTTTGGCAGCGCACCCGCACCCGGAGGACGGTTTTGCTGGTATGGAAATCCGTGGCGATCTGCTGACCGATAAGGAGAACGCCGGCGCAGCCCTTTTGGATGCCTGCAAGGAGGTCAAAACCTCCGATCCGGTGCAGATCGGCAGCTACCGGGGATATGCCATATCCGTGGAATTTTCCGCTTGGAAACAGGAGTATACGCTCCTGCTGAAAGGACAGATGACCCACCGGGCAACCCTTGGTACGGACCCTCGCGGAAATCTTACCCGTATCGACAATGCCCTCGCCCAGATGCCCCAGCGTCTGGAGGCGGCAAAGGCCCAGCTGGATAACCTCTATCAGCAGCAGGCTGCCGCAAAGGAGGAAGTCGGAAAGCCATTCCTTTATGAAGAAGAACTGCGAAGCAAAAATGCCCGTCTGGTGGAGCTGGATACTTTGCTCAACATCGACGGAAAGGGCGCGGCACACGATGAAGCTGTCGTTGCCAAAAGCACACGGCCTTCGGTGCTGGATCATCTGAAACGCCCGGTGCCGGCCCGCAGTACAGACAAGAAACCAAAACAACACGAGGAGGTACGATAACATGAAACCCAATGATCTGAATACGGCTCTCTATGAAAAGATGGCCGCTGAACAGGACAACTACCGGGACTGGCTGAAAAGCCAGCCCCCGGAGAAAATCCTGCACCACACCTATGAGTACACGGTCCGGGAGGACATCGTGATGGCGATGGAGCAGCTGGAGCTGACCGACGCACAGGCACAGACGCTTTTGGATTCCCCCTCGCCGCTGGCTGATGTGTACCGTTATTTTGAAAAGCTGGAGACCGGCTACATGGATGTGATCCGGGACAGCATTGAAAACCGTGCCGACGATGTGTGCAAGGCGCAGGAAGAATTACGAACTGCCCCTCTCTACCCCCATTCTGCCGCCTATGCGTCTGAGCATGGAGAGATGGCACAATATAACCGCTCGTATCAGGCGAACAGCGCCTGCAAAGAAGCTATTGAGCAGACCATCAGCGCCCACTATGCAGAGAACCGGCTGGATACGGAGGTGGCGGTCAAAGATGTGCTGGAAAAGTTCGGGGCGGAACGGGTACAATTCATTCTTGCAAACACCATCCAGCACAAGAACCATGACGGGCGTATCTCTCAGGACAATAAAGCCTGGGCAAAAACCATTCCCATGCCGGAGGACAGCGATGCTTCCCGCCACTGTGCCTATCTGGTTGTGGATGGGGTCAACCCCGGTCTGACCGACCTGTTTACCAGGCAGGCCAGAAAAACCATGCAGGAACAGCAGAAAAGTTCTGTCCTGCAAAAGCTCAGGCAGGAACCGCCTGCCCGCAAGCCTGCCGCCCCAAAGAAACAGGAGCCGGAGCGATGAGCAGCCCCAAGCGCAAGCGGGATGTGCCGGTTCTGTTTTGGGTATCCGCTGATGAAATGGAGTTGATTCAGCAGAAAATGGCGCAGTTTGGAACAAAAAACCTGAGCGCCTATCTGCGAAAAATGGCTGTGGACGGCTATGTGGTGCAGCTGGATTTGCCGGAGCTGAAAGAACTGGTATCCCTGCTGCGCCGAAGCAGCAACAACTTGAACCAGCTGACCCGCAAGGTGCATGAGACCGGACGGATTTACGAT
>OIGK01000213.1_pt1 | contig 18083 bp, 18 predicted proteins | sample 1582301 | NCBI WGS metagenome assembly OIGK01 (sample SAMN02674607, study PRJEB24791) | human gut metagenome, SKBSTL069 | isolation source: stool | host: Homo sapiens | place: USA | reverse complement strand
AACCGCCCACCGCAAGGTGGGTATGGCGCTGGGTGCTTAGCCCACACAACGAGGAGCAGGATGTCAAGAAGAAAATCATGATGGTGGTCGGAGCCTGCATCTTCCTTATCGCGGCAGCCCAGGCACTTCCTCTGTTCTTCGGACTCTCCTAAACCGCAGGTATCATGAACGGGAAAGAGGAACACTATCCGGATTATCCATTGTTCAAGGGGCTGCAACGTCCCCTTGAATTTATGGGTATTCAGGGTCGCTACATCTATTGGGCGGCAGCCACGATAGGCATCGCCATTGTCGGCTTCATCATAGCCTACTGTATGGCAGGATTCGTCCTTGCCCTGATTGTCCTGTCCGTCACCGTGACAAGCGGTGTGGGACTGATTCTGTTCAAGCAGCGCAAGGGATTGCACAGCAAACGGCTGGAACGTGGGGTGTTCATCTATGCCTACTCAAAGAAAATGTAACAGAAAACCATTTGACCATGAATGGATATATTGAATGTTGAACGTGGGTGGGCTTGACCTTTCAATAGGTCAGCCTGCCCTTAATTGTAAACAGCCGAATGATTATATATGTTTTCATAGTCTTCATTGCCCTTTGCGTGGGCATGGCCGTGTCGGTCTATGCCTTTGGAACTGGCGGCAAGCGGAAACGCATCTTTCAGGACATCTATTTCTCCGTGGAAGAAGCGGACGGGATTGGTGTGATATATACCAAGACCGGAGAGTATTCCGCCGTGCTGAAACTGGAGAACCCGGTACAGAAGTATTGCGCCAATATCGACTCTTACTATGAGTTCACGCAACTTTTCACCGCCATTGCCCAGACTTTGGGAGAAGGCTATGCCATACACAAGCAGGATATTTTTATCCGGAAGAATTTCACGGAAGAGAGTGACGAGAACCGTGAATTTCTCTCCACATCCTATTTCCGTTACTTCAACGGAAGACCTTATACCGACAGCGAATGTTACCTGACTATCACTCAGGAAGTCAAGAAAAGCCGTCTGTTTTCTTTTGACGGCAAGAAGTGGCGAGACTTCCTTGTAAAGATACGCAAGGTTCACGACCAACTGCGTGATGCCGGCGTACAGGTGAGATTCCTGAACAGGCAGGAAGTCAATGAATATGTTGACCGCTATTTCGCCATGAACTTCCGTGACAAGGTAGTCTCGATGACTAACTTCAAGGTGAATGATGAATGTATCTCCATGGGAGACAAACGGTGCAAGGTGTATAGCCTTGTGGATGTGGATAACGTGAGCCTGCCGTCTGTCATCCATCCCTACACCAACGTGGAAGTCAACAACAGCAGTATGCCGATGGATCTGGTGTCGGTTGTGTCCGGCATTCCCAATACCGAAGCGGTGGTGTATAACCAGATGATATTCATTCCCAACCAAAAGAGAGAACTGGCCTTGCTTGACAAAAAGAAGAACCGCCATGCGAGTATGCCCAATCCCGGTAATCAAATGGCGGTAGAAGACATCAAGCGTGTGCAGGAGGTGGTGGCAAGGGAAAGCAAGCAACTGGTCTATACGCACTACAATCTTGTAGTAGCCATGTCCGCGGACACCGACCTCCACAAATGCACCAACCATCTGGAAAACCAGTTTTCAAGGATGGGCATCCATATTTCCAAAAGAGCCTACAACCAGTTGGAGCTGTTCGTCAACTCCTTTCCGGGCAACTGTTACGGTATGAATCCCGACTATGACCGTTTCCTTACCTTGGGTGATGCGGCAGCCTGTCTGATGTACAAGGAACGCATCCTGCATAGCGAGAAAACTCCTTTGAAGATATATTACACGGACAGGCAAGGCGTGCCTGTGGCTATCGACATCACAGGAAAAGAGGGCGCGGAGAAATTGACCGACAACAGTAATTTTTTCTGTCTGGGTCCAAGTGGCAGCGGCAAATCCTTCCACATGAACAGCGTTGTGCGCCAGCTTCACGAGCAAGGGACGGACGTGGTAATGGTAGATACCGGTAACTCATACGAGGGATTGTGCGAGTATTTGGGTGGAAAATATATATCTTACACGGAGGAATGCCCGATTACGATGAACCCTTTCCGCATCAACAGGCAGGAATTGAACGTGGAAAAGACAGGCTTCCTGAAAAATCTCGTGCTGCTGATTTGGAAAGGCAGCCAAGGGACGGTCACCAAAACGGAAGACAGGCTGATCGAGCAGGTCATCACCGAATATTACGATACCTACTTCAACGGTTTCGATGGTTTCACCCCACCCCAACGGGAGGATTTGCGCAAAAGCCTTTTGATTGACGAACGAAACAAAAGCGGCAATCGCGCTGAAAGTGAAACGGAACTGAACGCACGGATAGAAACTGTCATAGACGAGATAGAACGCAGGAGAAAGGAACTGAAAGTGGAATCACTGTCATTCAACACATTCTATGAGTTCTCCGTACAACGCATTCCCGACATCTGCAATGAAAACAGTATAACCGGGATAGACATTTCCACCTACCGGTATATGATGAAAGATTTCTATCGAGGTGGCAACCACGACAAGACGCTGAACGAAAACATGGACAGTTCGCTGTTTGATGAGACCTTCATTGTCTTTGAAATCGATTCCATAAAAGATGACCCGCTCCTGTTCCCCTTGGTGACACTCATCATCATGGACGTGTTCCTGCAAAAGATGCGTATCAAGAAGAACCGCAAAGTCCTGGTCATTGAGGAGGCATGGAAAGCCATAGCCAGCCCTCTTATGGCAGAATACATCAAATTCATGTATAAGACCGCCCGAAAGTTCTGGGCTTCAGTGGGCGTGGTCACACAAGAGATTCAGGACATCATCGGGTCTGAGATTGTAAAGGAGGCTATCATCAACAACTCCGATGTGGTAATGCTGCTTGACCAAAGCAAGTTCCGTGAACGCTTTGATACCATCAAGGCTATTCTCGGTCTGACAGACGTGGACTGCAAGAAAATCTTTACCATCAACCGGCTGGAGAATAAAGAGGGGCGTTCGTTCTTTCGTGAGGTCTTTATCCGCCGTGGCACTACCAGCGGTGTGTATGGTGTGGAGGAACCGCATGAGTGTTACATGACCTATACCACGGAACGGGCCGAGAAAGAAGCCTTGAAACTCTACAAGGCTGAACTGCAATGCAGCCACAAGGAAGCCATCGAGCGTTATTGCGCTGACTGGGATGCTTCCGGAATAAGCAAGTCCCTGCCGTTTGCCCAAAAAGTGAATGCTGCCGGGAAGGTATTGAATCTTCATCAACCAAAGACAAAACAACAATGAAACGATTCGCTCTCATAATAATGACAATAGCCACGATTTTCGCCCAACAAGTTCATGCCCAGTATTACAGCGTGAACTTCGATGCGAAAACCGTTGCCGCTATGGTTGCCGCCTACGGTACTGGAACCGTTGCAGAAGCGTATTATGACGAGCAGGTGCAGAATATACTGAAACACTACAAGGCTTCGGAAGTGGCCACTGCCGGAATATTTGCCAGCAAGTTCCTGGAGAGGAAGGCACTCACTGATTTGGGCATCTGGAGCAGTGCCACCGAAAATTACTACTACCGCAGGATTTATCACTTGGTGGCGCACAAGATTATCCCGAAGACATGGATTGTCGCCAAGCTGATGCTCCGTTCTCCACAAACCGCACTCCATTGGTGCAGTTATCTGATGAAAGTGTGCGATGACACCAAATCCCTCTGTATGCAGTTCGAGAGCGTTGTCACCAACAGCACACTGTCTTTCTCCGATATCGCCTTTCTGGAAATCAATGAGGAAATCGCCTCCATCTTAAAACTTTCCGAGATTGGCAACGTGGACTGGCAACGGCTCTTTGATGACATATCCAAAATACCGGGCAACTTCACCAAGGAAAACCTGAAAGCCGATTTGGACAAACTTTACCGGATGGGAGCCGGTCTTGCCACTTCGGGAATCACCAATATCGGGAACGCCTTGTTGCAACAGAACTCGTTTCACGAGCTGATGAACGGGAAGGTCAGCAAGGTCATTGACATCTACGAGCATTACAACGGACTTTTCGAGCAACTGGAGAACAATGCCGGACAGACCATACTGGGTATCGTGGGTAGTGAAGAAAATGTGGCAGGATTGTTCAAGTTCAGCGACTACAACCTCACTTCGTGGATTACCGATTATTTGGACGAAACAGCCGGGAATTACTACACCCAGCGATGGTACATCGCGAGGCGTGACCGTGGCAGTGTCTCCCTCTGCGACTATTATCCCCCGACAGATGACAAGAGCATCCTTGAAGGTGGTGAATGGACCCGCTTCAAGACAAGCTATCCGAACTTCTATCCCAACGCATCGCAAAAGGAACAGGCCCTTTCCAATTCGGAACGCTACGCCGGATGGTCAAGGAACAGAGTGCAACAGCTTAACAACGCCAATGACGGCTTCAGTTACACCATCAATTATTACCAGTCCAGCTATATCATTAAAAAAGGAAAGAAGCAGACCAAGAAGGCATACGCCTACGAAATCCATGTCACGAAAAGCTGGAACAACGAGGAAATAGTCTATGAAGACGTGTTCGATTCCTATTCGATGGATTTGAACACATTCAAGGCACAACTTAATGCACATCTGTCTGAGTTTAACGACAACGAAGACGGCTATGTCTATTATATCGCTTCCGACAGCCGGAACTATTACCAGGCAACCAATGAAGAGAAACTGAAAGGATGCGAAACGGTAACAATCAGTGTCACCTGTTCGGACGGTGCGACACTTGGGCAGGGAACAACCCAGTACAAGTGCCGGAAATGCGGAAGTACGCTCAACGCACATTCCAAAGAGTGCGCGATGAAGACTACAGCTGAAAGCGAGGAACTGGATTTGTCTGAACTCGATGCCATGCAGCGGGAAGCGGACAACAAGGTTTACGCGCTCCAGTCACAAATATCCGCATTGGAAACGGAAAACGAATCGCTTATCAAACAGATTGCCAATGCCAGTGTGGAGGATGCCGTTCCTCTCCGTCAGAAATACAATGAGAACAAAGCGGAGATAGACAGGTTGAAACCTGAACTTGCCGCCTGGCAGCAGAAGCAAGAGGAAATCGCACAGGCAAAAGAAGAAGCCAAAAGCGACAACGATGTGCAGACCGATGACTATTACCGGATACCGGCTATCATGCAAGACTGCAAGACGGCTTACAATATCACCTGGCAGGACAACGGTTCCTGGAACGGCTACACCTATGTCCGAAAAGGCACAATCCCGAATATCAACGGCATCATCACATTCAAGGCGACACTGAAAATCGCCCGAAAGCCCAAATACTTCCTTGGCATCAAGATACACAGGGCTATCCTGCAAATCTCCTGGGACTTGGCAACGGAGTATTCGGATACCCATGTGGTGGAAGTGATTACGCTTGACCCCGATATGAGCGACAAGGAAAAGACAAAACTGGTCAATGACCGCATAGCGGAAATCGCGAAAGAATATCCGAAGTGCAAGATAACGACTGAATACGCCCGTACTGCACCGCAGGAGGACACGAAAACAAACGATATGTATCACCTGCTTTGGTCAAGCGACCGGCTGGAGATAGCCCGTGAAGTGGATTCCCGGCTCACGAAGATTTACGCCGACTTGGTATCATTGGAAAAGATGATGCACTACAGGCGCAGTATCATTGACGTGCTGAAAGATGTTCTGCCACCCGTTGACGATGATCAGGGGCGCAGACTTTCCCTTGTGGAGGAATGTCACGACCGTTGGATGGAAAACGCACGAAACAGAAAGACTAAGGAGGGCAAGCGATGAAAAGAGGCAGGACATATATACTCGGACTGTTGATAATGCTGCTGGCACCCCTGTCCGCAAATGCGCAATGGAGTTTTGATGTGGGGACGGTTGAAGCCTATATCAATGACCACAAGCAACAGCGAAGCCTCTTGCTGGCTCGCTCCACCTTGGAACACAGCAATAAACTGTTGCATGAGTACAGCCGCAAGGAAATGGTGGGTTATAAGGAACTGAACGTGGATCTGGACAAGTACACCAGAGCTTTCGATGTAATTGACGTGATGTACCAGTCCCTGCGCACGGCATTGAATGTACATTCCACCTACAAAGGGGTCAGCGAAAGAATATCCGACTACAAGGCGATGCTTGAAGATTTCAGTGAGAAGGTCATCAAGCGAAAGCACATAGAGTTGGCGGACACGCTGATATTATCCATCAATGCCGGAGCCATACGGATGATAGCCCAGGAAGGAGAATACCTATATAAATCCGTGAGCGATTTGGTTCTGTACGCCACAGGTGCGGCGGCCTGTTCCACTTCGGACTTGCTGATGGTGCTGAACAGCATCAACTGTTCTCTTGACAATATCGAGAAGCATTTGAACCGTGCCTATTTCGAGACCTGGCGGTACATACAGGTTCGTATCGGCTATTGGAAAGAGAAAGTCTATCGTACCAAAACCAAACGGGAACTTATTGACGATGCTTTCGGACGGTGGAGACAATCAGGTAAACAGGATTATTGATAACTAAAAATAGAGAAATTATGAAATGGATTTTTACAACGATGCTGTTCGTGGCAACCATTGCGGCAAACGCCCAATATGTCACCTACAACCACGATTCGCCCAAGATGAACCAAATCACGGTGGAAGAAACCGGAGCCGGTGCGCTCAAACCGGAACTTTATTACACGTTGCTGCACAACAAATACAAGAAAACGGCAGCGGTCAAGAACAAACTCACATTCCGCACGGCGGCAGGCGTGGCTTCCTATCAGCAGGTAGATGAAGCGGAAGCCATAGATTCCGCACTCACAAGCAGAGCCAAGATTGAAGCCTTGAATGTGGCAGACCGACAAGTGGATCTGGCCTGGCTTGCGGAAAAGGACAAGATAGAATCCCAGATGCGGCAGTTTCAGAAGAACATTGACCGCATAATGATGACAGGCGGCTCGCCAAAAGAAAAAGAACGGTGGAACGACTATTACCGTGTCTATCAATGCGCAATCAAGGCAACAAGGGATGCCTATATGCCCAATGCGCAGCGTAAGAAAGAGTATCTGCAAATCTATGCCGATGTCTCCCGGCAAAACGATGTACTGGTGAAATATCTCGTCCAGTTGAGCAACCGCAATGCCACGAAGAATCTCCTTTCGGCAACGGAGAACCGCCAGATAGACAAAAGAAGCATTATCAGCAATGCCATGAGTCGCTGGAACGAATCCCGGTCAGCAGTGCGAGGGTCGCAGAATGATGACGGAAGCGAAGACGGAGACGGTAATGAGAGTGTGAACAGATAAAATTAAATGGAAAAATAGATGGCAAGCGGAGATATACTTTCAGATTTCGGCATCAATCTGCTTGAAGAAGAGATTGATGATGTGATTTTTCAGACCAACGAGTTCCTGACGGATGCCACCTTCACAGGTTCACAAGGCCCGTTTTGGTGGTTACTGGTGGTTGCCGTTACCAATTCTCTAAAATACGGCTTTAATCGCTGTAAATCAGCCATTTATAAATTCTTGTCTCGTGACACAAAATCAGCGAGGGACAAAAACGGGACAAAACCACGGAAAAATAAAGTCAAGAACACTTCGCTCGAAATATCCCTTGTGGAATACCTCTGTTTCATTTGCAAAGGTACAAATTTGTCCCTTGAAAAACGAGGGGAAATCCCTATTTCTCTCATTCACAACTCATTTTCCTACCATTGTACCCCAAATGTGGTTATTGCAAGCGATTTTGACCTCAAACAGCATGACTTGCGAATATCGGGTGTTAAATTTTGTTTTGCACTCTGTTGGACATTTTCAAAAACGAGAACTGGCAATAGAACCAAAGATTTGCCACCCTTATTGTCCAATCCTTGGTTTGGTGAATGTTTGAACGATAGACATTTGAAGATGCTGAATTTCAAGTGAGTGTCCGACCAATCTACCACATTGCAGCATGGTAAAATAGAACCAAAGAATTGAAAATCAGCACTTTTAATAAACCATAACGGCTGCTTGAATATCATTGGCAACAATATACCTTTGCAGCCGAAATCGATAACGAAATAAACAAAATATCAGATTTATGACAGAAAAGAACGCATTAAAGATGAACCTCGACCATGAGCGCAAGATAGTGGAGCTTCAGTCGAGAGTGAACAAGTTGGAGAACCTTTGCTATATGACAAAGGAAGTGTTGAACCTTGAAGAGGCTTCCGCCTTTCTCGGCATTGCCAAGAGCACGCTCTACAAGATGACGCATCTTAACCAGTTGCCGTACTTCAAGCCTGCTGGCAAGCTCATCTTCTTTGAGAAGAAAGCCTTGCTTGACTGGGTACGAGGAGCAAGAGCCATGTCGGAGGAGGAGATAAGACAGGAGGCTGCAAACCGTCTGAATGAAATGAACAATAGACCATAGCATCATGACGAAAGATGAACTTGTAAACAGTCTGCAAAAACGTGACCCTCTGTTGGCTAATGCGGTCAGCAATATGGTAGACTACATTTCCGACCGCTTTCCTGCTGCTTACCCAAGCAAGGAACAGACGGAAGCAGTCAATAACTATCTTCACTCGGTCTATGCTGACGGTGACGGAACCATGTCGGAAAGAAACTGTGAGCATCGAAGAATTGCATCACAGAAAATTACCATCAATGCCATACAAGTGCTTGACAGTCCCCAACTTGACCGACTGCAACGTGTACTTGACCATATCGCATACGACAAGGAGTATTATATGCCAGAGAGAGGCTTCGGCATGAGGCGATAGTTTCTCTTTTGACGGCAGAGAGTTTTCCGCATAACAGCATGAACAGATTTACACAACAAAAATAAAACAACGATGAACAGTAATATTTTCAACAGCATTATCCTGAGTAACGAACAAGTAAACTATCTGATGGGTGGCACGGCTGGCATCAATCGCCTTTCATGCCTTTATCAACTCATTCAGATTGTGACACGACAGATTGAAACCTCAAATGAGGTTGGGGAGTCCACAACAGAATTGTGGGAAGTGAACATGTCAGAGGTGGCTCTATCCAAGCTATGGAAGTGTGACCGAAAAACCGTCTCCAAGATGCTTGACCACATGAACAAATTGGGCATCCTTTCTTCTGTACAGACAAGACGAGGAAGTGTTCACACATTGCTCTGCATTTCTGCATGGATTGTTGACGGCAAGAAATATGTCAATCCTCATTATGTTCCCATCAACCAAAGAGACTGTTCCGGCAAGTCTAATACTATGACTTCCACAACCGCATTCCCTAACAAGGAGGATCCACCCATCAAGAATGGCGGTACTTCTCCAACACAACTTGCCAACAGTTCCTTTTCTTCCCTAACTTCAGGAAATGGCGATAATGGCGAGGAGGAAGATGTTACACCGCCAAGCGTCTCTGACATGGAACTGGAGGCAGAAGCCAGAAGGCAATTCTTCAAGGAACAGATGGAAGCGGAGGATGCCCCACAATTGCTGTTGCTTGGGTAATTTGAGAACCGTTATACAACAAGTCTGCGAATCGGTGCAACCCCAGTGCGTAGCGTGCATGTGCGTAAACTCTGATAGCAGTGCTATGCAAGAAATACCAATGTCATACAAACGCACTTCGTTTGTCCGTATGCCAATGGACTTCTTGAACGCTCGCAAGCTCGCATTGGGTTGCACACTTTTATAGAAGCAATACTTGGTATGAATAAGAAAAATATAGAAAAGGAGGCACCGAAATACACGAGTCGCCTGATAGTAAGGCTGACACCGCAACTCCATAAGGAGATAGCGGAATATGCTGCTCTTTGCGGACTGACCACAAGCGCATACGCACGCAAACGGTTGGAGGGCAAATATCCCAAACAACGCTTGACTGACAAAGAAATGGAGGCTTTGAACAGCCTTTCGGATGCCAGGGGCGATATACAGAAATTGTTCGGCTTTCTCAAAGGACGTCCGCTTACGGAACGTGAGAACATTCTCCGCAGTGAAATCTTCATGAAACGATGGAGAACAAGTGCAGAGGTTATCTTGAACCGCATGATTGAGATAGAGAAATACTTAACACAATAGAACATACGACATATATGATAGCAAAAGCAAAGGTAATAAGTCATGGCGCAAATGCCATACGTTACTCAGTGGATAAGGACAAGGCGGAGATAGTAAAGACCAATCTCTTGCCCGATGATATTTCCCCAACGGCAATGTGGGCAAGAATGCTTGCCTTGCAGAAGAAGTTTGAGGACAAGTTGAACCGTTATCATCCGCTCAAAAGGAACATGATACGTATTGAGGTTTCCCCAACCTCGGAGGAAACGCAAGGATGGACGATAGAGGACTGGCAGAGGTTGGCGGATGACTTTATCCGTGAGTTTGATGCTGTTGACCTTTCAGCCAAGTCGATGCGCAAGAGTGCAAAGGCAACCAACCTCAAAGACAGCCAATATGTAGTTGCACTTCATCGTGACAGCAAGAGTGGCATTATGCACCTTCACATTGATGCGAACCGCATAGACATAAGGGGTAACGTGAATGATGCCCATTATATCTATGAGCGAGCGATGGCTGCTGCCGCCAAGGTTGGGCAACAGCGTGGTTGGAAAGATGCACAAGAAGTGAGCCGCCAAAATAAGGAAGCGATAACCAATGATTGTATTTCCGTTTTGGCTAAGATGCCGTACTTTGATTGGGGACTATACACAAAATGCCTCACGCAAATGGGATATGATGTCAAACTGCAATCCGACAATAAAGGACAAGTGCGTGGCTATGCCATTAAGCGTGGCAATTCCATTTACAAGTCATCTGAACTTGGCAAAGGTCGCTGTTTGATGCCGTCAAAAATCGAAAGCACTTGGGCAAAGTTGCATCACCAAGAGGTGACTGAAGCAGTTTCTATTCCCCCAAAGAATACTCAACAGCCAAAGAACATAACGACATCAAAGACTATGCCCACTGTGGACAACACTCCCAAGATACGACATTTCGACTTTTCTACGGACGAGTTCCACGTTTATTCTGTTGATATTTCTCAGAATTGTCTGGATGTCATCGACAAGAATATTGCCTTGGATGCCGACAATGTGTTTGCCAAGATTAGCGATGTACAAAAGACAGCCATACTTCTTTTTGCTGAATATATTGACGCAGCCACAACCATTGCTGCTCAGTCTGGCGGTGGCGGAGGTGGTGCAACCTCTGGTTGGGGACGAGATAAGGACGAGGATGAACTGTCATGGGCGCATCGTTGCGCTATAATGGCAAACCGTTTGTGCCGGCCTCGTAAAAAGCAAGGATATGGTAGATAGCCGAATGTTCAACAAACAACGTCAGTACTATGCCAATAGGTAAAAGTAAAATATCGGATATGGATTTCGGTTCTTTCGAGAATACGATTGACAAGAACATCGAGACAGACAAGGCTTCTGACAAGTTCGACAAACAGCTTCAAGCCTACAAGAATGCAGAAGCCACTTTGAATGCTGCAAAATCAAGTCTTGATACGGCAACGATTTCCTTAACGGAGGCAAAAGACAACTTGGTTGAAGCCACCGATAAAGCTGATGCCGTTACAAAAGCCATTGACAGCTTTATTGCCAAGGTGAGAGATATAAAGTTCACGACTAAAGTTGATAATGCCGATATAGAAAAGCTAACTGATGACAGGAAGAAATACATATCGGAGGAGTCCAAACTTCTTGAAGACCACCGAAAGGAGAATAAAGAAATTCTCACTCGCCATTTCTATGATATGTCTAATATGATGTCAAGGAATGAAGGTGTTTGGTTGTCGAATGGTTGGGTGAAGGCTTTACTCTGGATTTTCCTGCCGTGTTTTCTTTACACTGTCATTTCGATTGTCTATTTTGTTGCATCATACATAGAAAAATAAGTGGAGGATGGGGTAATTTGAAATCACCTCATCCTTTTGCCGTTTATAACCAATGCTTATTTTCCTTCCCTATTTTCCAAGAGACTTGAACATCTTGGTGATGCACTTTTTCTTCTGCTCCATGTTCGGGTGAACATAGAGGTTGAGAGTTGTAGTGATGTTGGCATGACCAAGCAATACACTTACGGTCTTGTAGTCGCAGTTGCTCTCAATGCAACGAGTGGCAAAGCTGTGGCGCAGTCCATGATATTTCAGACGTGGAATGTCAAGACGCTTCATCAACCGATGATAGTAGTTGCGGTAAGTCCTTGGCTCTGTCGGTTTCTCCTCATTGGTCAGCACATAGAAATCATCGTTTACCACCTTTTTCAGAGGCTTCACCATTGCCAAGAGTTCTTTGTTCATCGGTATCTCACGGCATGAGTTCTTTGTCTTGGGCGTGTTGATGACCAACTCTGTGTGCTTGCGCTCACCATCAACAATGTAGATGCGCTCAATGGTGCGGTTCACGGTGATTGTGCCGTTGTCGGTATTGATGTCCGACCATTTCAAACCGCAAATCTCTCCGATACGCAAACCAGTGGTCAGACTGATATAGATGCCGAGGTTGCGGAACGTGAAGTTCTGCTTGATGAAATCGAGGATTTTCTTGTGGTGTGCCACCGTTAGCACTTCAATTTCCTTGTTCGTCTCTGTCGTAGGGTACTTGATGTCCCACTCACAATAGTTCATCCATTCGTTCTTTACTCCGAACTTCATCACCATCTTCAAAACAATCAGAATGTCTTTCACCGTTTTTATGCTTAGTCCGCCATTTAGTTTCTGCAAAACGAACTCCTGCACAAGTTTCTCACTCAGAGCCTCACAATCGCCAAACGATGGCAATATGTGGTTCTCCAAAACTAACACATAAGCAGCATATGTGGACTGCTTAACGTAGCGTTGCTTGTCAACTTTCCAAGCCAACGCAATTTCTCTAATCGTTTTTGTTGTCATTGTAATCCTTAATTTTGAAGGTGTACATAATAATTAGAGAAAAGTAGCCTCTTATGTCCCAAATCTCAGATTCCCTGAGTTTCAAGGGGAGTGGGAGGAGTATACGCTTCAGGATGTAGTTACGTTTTCAAATGGGAAAGCACATGAAAATTGTGTGAATGATGACGGGGATTATATTCTTGTGAACTCAAAATTCGTCTCGACAAATGGACAAGTACAAAAAAGAGTAACATCCCAGTTATCACCTTTGCATAAATCTCAATTCGTTATGGTCATGAGTGACTTACCTAACGGAAAGGCTTTGGCTAAATGTTTTTATGTTGAAGAAGATAATAAATACACGTTAAATCAACGTGTTTGTTCTTTCACTTCAAATGACGGGAATGTCAGTAGATTTTTGATGTATCAAATTAATCGCAATAAATACTATTTGCGATTTGATGATGGTATTAATCAGACAAATCTAAAAAAGAGCGAAGTATTGTCATGTCCTGTGTTTATTCCTATAGTAAGAGAGCAGGAGAAGATTGCAACCCTTTTATGTAAAATAGACGAGCGCATAGCCACCCAAAACAAAATCATTGAGGATTTGAAGAAGCTAAAGTCTGCGATTATTGAAAAACATTATTGTAAAGTTGAGAAACAGATTGCTTGTGTCGGAGATTTGGGCGAACCTTTCAGTGTTGGCAATTTGGCAAAGGATGACTTGACAGAAACCGGAATACCTTGTGTTATTTATGGTGAACTTTTTACGACTTATGGAGAAACTATATCTCAAATAGAAAGTCATACCTATAAAACAGAGGGTATTATATTGAGCAAGAAAGGGGATTTGTTGTTCCCTTCTTCAACTACTGTTGACGCAATGTCTTTAATTGCTCCGTCCGTCATCAATATGGACGGAGTTATATTAGGTGGAGATATGTTTGGAATTCATATCAGTCCTAACTTTAATGCACAATATCTAAGTTACTACTTCAATCATATTGCCAAAAGGCAGTTGGCAAAATTTGCTAAGGGTAGCACCATTATTCATTTGCATTACGCAGATATTGAAAAAGCCAAACTATTGTTGCCTTCTTTGGAAGAACAAAATAGAGTGGCTAAATGTTTGGTTACATTAGATGACAAAATTAAAAAAGAAAGAACCTTTTTTGATTTATTAAATAGCCAAAAGGCATATTTGCTTTGTCATATGTTTATATGAACATCTTATATAACATATATTGCTTTTGTGATTGATATTGTTTAACCACCCTTTCTTCAATATTTATTTTTATGTCCAAAAGTGTCAGAATAGAAACATTTCTGACCTTTGGGCAAAAAATGTTGCGCACATCAGAACCATTTATAGATGTAAAAGTACTTCCTTGTTCGTACCTACGCCACATAAATTTATAGAATGTCAAATACTGATATATAAAATCTGACATATTTTCTTCATGTGGTATAATAGCGCAAACGCCACGTCCTAAACATACTTTTTGAGTAGCTTTTGCTACTTCACCAACAGGAGCACGAACCGTCAAAATTATATTCCCTTTTTCGGTCGTTTGATTAAATTCGGCGGTATATAGACGAGGCGTTGTTTTGCCATTTGATATATCTAAATTGCCTTGAACCAAGGGCATACCAAGACCTTGGTCGTTGTATGCGTTAGATGATGGAGATTGCCCCATTACAACATTAGCAATCTCTGACAAATGAATCGCACCTTTTGAAGAAAACAGAATATGGCTAATCGCAGACCTACAAAACAAACAATCCTTAATCAAGGGAATTGCACAGAAGATAGTTCGCAGCAACAAGCCCAATGTTCGTTTGTATGAGTGTGTAGAATGTAGTTCTTCCACCCAGCAAGAAAGTGAAGTCTGTGAGCAAGGCGCATATCCTGTGTATGGCGCAAATGGCATCGTTGGCTATCTTGATGATTATAATACAGAGGGTGAAGCCGTTTATATTATCAAAGATGGTTCTGGTGTTGGTACAGTTTCTTACGTTACAGGCAAATGTTCTGCAACAGGAACTTTGAATACTTTGCAAGCTAAAGACGGCTATTCACTTCAATACCTTTACTATCTGCTGAAAGTGTTCAACTTTGAACCTTACAAGACAGGTATGGCTATTCCTCACATATATTTCAAGGACTATGGAAAAGCCAAAGTGTTTTGCCCATCATATACAGAACAACTTCAATATGCTCGGTTGTTGTCTGCAATTGATAGCAAACTATCAGTAGAAAAGAACACTCTAAGAAACCTGAGTTTACAGAAGCAATACTTGCTCCGCCAGATGTTTATATGAACATTTGGCGAAGCAGATACTGCTTTTGTAATTCAAGCATATCTCTTTGCTTTACTATAGTTTGCATTCGTGATGATAATGTGGAAAAAGCATGTGCTATTGTTCTAACTATTTGCGTAGTTGGCAAAATGAATTCTTGATTTTGCGTTTCAGCAATATAATGTCTTTTATGCTCATCCGTAGATAAATCAAGATACTTCAAAAACTCAAATGTATAACGCAAGAGTTCTTTGTTCTTTGCCGTTAGAATTTTGATAGCAGATGATTTGACCTTAAAGGGAAAATCAACATATTTGCAATCAAGAGTGAAATCGTCAAATATTATGCAATCGCCCTTGTCGTATATTCCGTCAGTTTCTGATGTGTAACCCAAAACAAAGGCTTTGTTGGCAGTTAATACTGGAGTTCCTCCTGCTGTATATTCAGTATCTTCAACAATATATGGTTGTGGCTGCTCATAACTAAGAACATCGCCAACCTTTGCATTTAAGCCAATATCTTTTCTAAGTTTTCCAAATACATCATTTCTAATTCCCTTGATTAAGGACTGCAATTTGTCAATGATTTTGTTTTGGGTAGCAATACGCTCTTCCAACAATGCAAGAAAATATGCTATTCTCTTTTGTTCTATCAGTGAAGGCATAAAGAGACTTACTTTCTTTAAGTCTGTTTTATTGAATTTAGGCTGTCCACTTGCGCCAACCAACTTCTTCATCTCATTGTCATATGAAGATGTTGATAATCTGAAATAGACAAAATGAGTGTCATTACATTTACTTCTTAACAGTATTGCGTTCGGTCCTAAAACATTCTTGTTTTTGGGTAAATCTTGTGGCTTGACATAATACTTTTCTCCGATGTTCGCACCTATGTTAGGCAATACGATATTAGGCTCTTTGAGTTGAACGCGCCACAAGAAGTCATAAGCGACTTCATCAACATAAACAAAATCGCTATTGGTGAAATTGTTTTTTAAATCAATAGTTCGTATCAATTGTGCATAATTGTTCTCTTGATAATATTTGACATTCTCTCTCAAAGAGGCAAAACTTCCAGCTGCCACAAAATCAGTGATAATATCACAAATATCACCTAATTCGTACTTCTCCCATTCCCCCTGAAACTCAGGGAATCTGAGATTTGGGACATTGAGTTTCTTATGTTCGTTATTTATTGTCGTTGTCATTTTTAATCCTTAATTTAAGTTCACCATTGCGGTTCAGTTACATGGTAGTTACATACCTTTTTCCCTATTTTAGAAAGGATTAGAGGCGATTTTGATGTGCTTTCTCGACTTTCAGTTACATACCAGTTACATGTTTTCATGTTTCCTCGTATGAATGTCAAATCATAAAAGCAAATACCAAAATTATTCGTCCTTTGTACTTTTCTCTGTTTCCTTTTCTATTTTTTCTTCCAATTCTTTGATGGATGGAATGGTTCCCTCCACCTTTTTAGGATACAACTTAGATAGTTCGTACTCGGAGATTCCGATAGGCTGACTGCTACCTTCTAAAGCATACTGGGCTATGGTGTTGCTCTTTTGCTTACAAATGAGTAATCCTATGGTCGGGTTATCTCTACCTTCTTGGCGCAAGAGGTGATTGCAAGCTACTACATAACCACTTAGTTGTCCTGCATCTGGAAAGTCAAATTCTCCAATCTTCACTTCTACCACAACATAGCAAGATAACTTCAAATTGTAGAAAAGCAAATCAATGAACTTCTCCTTTTCGTCTATCTGCAAACGATACTCCTTGCCAACATACGCAAAACCTGTACCCAATTCCAACAGGAATTTCGTAATGTTAGCCAGTAAAGCATCTTTCAATTTGCGTTCATTGTATTTACCACGAACACCAGTAAAAGAGAAATCATAAGGGTCTTTTGTAATTTCTTGTGCAAGGTCGCTATTCATATCGGGCAAAGTCTTCTTGAAATTTGTCAATGCCTTTCCACTTCTTTCATAGAAGTCTGTTCCAAGGAAATTCAACAGCATAGAACGACTCCAACCGTTTTCCATTGTTTGGCGAACATAGAACAATGCTTTATGAGCATCCTCCGAACACTTGTCAATGATATAACGATGATGTCCCCAAGGTATAGAGAATAGGATAGTGTGCAAATCTTCCACAAGTTGTGGAAGATTTGTATTCTCTGATTTTTCCACAGCTTGTGGAAGACTTTTTTCAAGAGGCGAGTACAAGCAATAGAATCGTTTTGCATAGCGGACAGATGTTTCAGAAAGTCCGTCAGCATCAGGCAGTTTATGTCTTAAATCACGACTCAGTGCCGCATAAAAGCCACTACCATATTTGTTAGACGCTTCTTTTGTCTCAATATCCTGTCCTAACTCCCAATAAAAACGCAGCATTTCAGTATTCACCTTTACTGCTGCCCTTATTTGACTTTTGCGATAACGCTTGCATAGTTCTTCGACCCACTGCAAGTAATCCTTATCCAATATGTTTATTGATTCACTCATTGCTTAAACCTCTTAATTAAAAATTGCACAAAACTGGCAGAAAGACTATTCAACCAATCCCAGTTCTTTCAAATAGCCTTCAATCTCCTTGTCAAGGTCGGCACGTTTGGCTTCCAACTCCTTGATTTCCTTCATGACGGCATGAATGTCGATAGGCTCTTCTTCCTCGAAAGTATCAACGTAACGAGGAATATTGAGATTGTAGTCGTTTTCTGCCACCTCTTGCAGTGTGGCAAGATGGCTGTACTTTTCTATTTCTTTTCGCTCGCGATAGGTATCAACAATCTTGTCGATGTGCTCTTTACGCAGTTTATTTTGTGTCTTGACTTTCTCAAACTCCTTGCTCGCATCTATGAACAGAATATTATCATCTTCCTTACGGCATTTCTTCATCACAAGAATACAGGTCGGAAT
>OIGK01000188.1_pt1 | contig 21268 bp, 16 predicted proteins | sample 1582301 | NCBI WGS metagenome assembly OIGK01 (sample SAMN02674607, study PRJEB24791) | human gut metagenome, SKBSTL069 | isolation source: stool | host: Homo sapiens | place: USA | reverse complement strand
GCTCAGCACGCAATCGCTTGCGTCCTGTGTGAATTACTTTGTTTGGAATTGTTTAACGTGTTTTTCCAACACGAAAATAGGTTCCGTTACAAGTTTTTCGATATTGTTCAATTTTCAAGGTCCTGTTTGCGCCTCAGCCAAGCGGCTGACAGCTTGTTCATTTTATCACAGAAGTGATTTTTTGTCAAGCTCTTTTTTCGAAGTTTTTCGTGATTCGGATTTCTCCGGCGAACTTGGAGCGTTCTCAGTTTCTCGGCGCTGGCCGGAACTTTCGGACGTCTATTGGTTCTTTTCGCTTTACTTCCAGCTGGGACTCAGAAGTCATTCTTTTGTCTCAGCGCTTGGCGCTCAAGTATAATACCATACACCGGGCCGGATGTCAACACCTTTTTGCAAGTTTTTTCAGGTTTTTTCGCGCTGACTCAAATCCGCTTCATCCTCTTGGATTCTTCAGGCAAAGTCTTTTGTCTTTTATAATGTATTATATAAGGGGGCACAGTATAGACAATGGCCTTTATTACCCTGCGGAAAGCACTACTTCCTTTGTGCAGATTGTCAAGAGGTTTCGTCTCAAATTTTGTTCCGGAAATTTTCCTCTATTTTTGGCGAAAGCTACAAAACACAAAATGTAGTGGTTCTTCCATTGACATATCACTAAATAGTGATATGATAGTACCAACGACCAATGAGAGTTGCGGGTGCCTCTTGTATCAGGAGACACCCGTTCACACTGTATACGCGAAACAGGAGGAGCGCTATGAAGATCATCAAACGCAACGGTGCGGAAGTGCCTTTTGATATTACCAAGATCATCACCGCTGTCACCAAGGCCAGCGATTCGGTAGGCGGCAAGGCCCGTCTCTCCCGGGAGCAGATCACTGACATCGCCGCAGCTGTGACCGACCAGTGTCAGGCACTCAACCGCGCTGTCAGCGTGGAAGAGGTACAGGATATGGTGGAAAACCAGCTCATGGACATCAAGGCCCATGACATCGCCCGCCACTATATCACCTACCGCTATATCCAGAGCCTCAAGCGCCAGACCAACACCACCGACGAGCGCATCCTGAGCCTCATCGAGTGCCAGAACGAAGAAGTCAAGCAGGAGAACGCCAACAAGAACCCCACCGTCAACAGCGTCCAGCGCGACTATATGGCCGGTGAGATCTCCAAAGACCTGACTGCCCGCCTGCTGCTGGACCCGGAGATCGTTAAGGCGCATCAGGAAGGCCTTATCCACTTCCACGACTCCGACTATTTTGCCCAGCACATGCACAACTGTGACCTCGTCAATCTGGACGACATGCTCCAGAACGGCACCGTCATCTCCGGCACCTATATTGAGAAGCCCCACAGTTTCTCCACCGCCTGCAACATCGCCACCCAGATCATTGCACAGGTGGCTTCCAACCAGTATGGCGGTCAGAGCATCAGCCTGACCCATCTTGCCCCCTTCGTGGACGTCTCCCGCAAGAAGATCGCTGCCGAGGTCGAGGCCGAGATGGAGGGTCTGGATGTCTCTGACGAGCGCAAGCGTGAGATCGTGGAACGCCGCCTGCGCAGCGAGATCAACCGCGGCGTCCAGACCATCCAGTATCAGGTCGTCACCCTCATGACCACCAACGGCCAGGCCCCCTTCATCACCGTGTTCATGTATCTGGGCGAAGCCCGCAATGCGCAGGAGAAAGCTGACCTCGCCATCATCATCGAGGAGACCATCCGTCAGCGCTATCAGGGCGTGAAGAACGAGGCCGGTGTCTGGATCACCCCCGCCTTCCCCAAACTCATCTACGTGCTGGAAGAGGACAACATCCACCCCGGCGACCCCTACTACTACCTGACCGAGCTGGCTGCCAAGTGTACCGCCAAGCGGATGGTCCCCGACTATATCTCCGAGAAGAAGATGCTCGAGCTGAAGGTAGACAAGAATGGCGAGGGCCACTGCTACACCTGCATGGGCTGCCGCAGCTTCCTGACCCCCTATGTTGACCCCGAGACCGGCAAGCCCAAGTATTATGGCCGCTTCAATCAGGGCGTCGTGACCATCAATCTGGTGGACGTGGCCCTCAGCTCCGGCGGCAACTTTGATAAGTTCTGGAAGATATTCGACGAGCGTCTGGCCCTCTGCCACCGTGCTCTGCAGGCCCGCCACAAGCGCCTGCTGGGTACCCCCAGCGACGCCGCCCCCATCCTGTGGCAGTACGGCGCACTGGCCCGCCTCAAGAAGGGCGAGAAGATCGACAAGCTGCTCTTCGGCGGCTACTCCACCATCAGCCTCGGCTACGCCGGCCTGTATGAGTGCGTAAAATATATGACCGGCAAGAGCCACACCGACGCCGGCGCAAAGCCCTTCGCCCTCAGCGTGATGCAGCACATGAACGACAAGTGTAACGAGTGGAAGAAGGCCGAGAACATGGACTACTCCCTCTATGGCACCCCGCTGGAATCCACCACCTACAAGTTCGCCAAGTGCCTGCAGAAGCGGTTCGGCATCGTACCCGGCATCACCGACAAGAACTATATCACCAACAGCTACCACGTCCATGTCTCCGAGCACATCGACGCATTCACCAAACTGAAGTTCGAGAGCGAGTTCCAGAAGCTGTCTCCGGGCGGTGCCATCAGCTATGTGGAAGTCCCCAATATGCAGGACAACCTCGAGGCGGTCATGAGCGTGCTGCAGTTCATCTACGACAACATCATGTACGCCGAGTTGAACACCAAGTCCGACTACTGCCAGTGCTGCGGCTACGACGGCGAGATCAAGATCGTCGAGGACGACGGCAAGCTGGTGTGGGAATGCCCCAAGTGCGGCAACCGTGACCAGAACAAGCTGAATGTCGCCCGCCGCACCTGCGGCTATATCGGCACCCAGTTCTGGAACCAGGGCCGGACGCAGGAGATCAAGGATCGGGTGTTGCACTTGTGACCCTCTCAGGCGCTTCGCGCCAGCTCCCCCAGAGGGGAAAGCCATTGGCAAGCTACCCAAGCACAAAAAAATTGCAAGGCAAAGCAGCGTGCTCTGCTTTCAGGTCTGATTTATGAACTACGCGACTATTAAATATTACGACATCGCCAACGGGCCGGGCGTCCGCACCAGCGTCTTCGTTTCCGGCTGCCGCCACCACTGCCCCGGCTGCTTCAATGAGGTGGCATGGGATTTCGGCTATGGCCAGCCCTTCGACAAGCCCGTCCGCAACGAGGTGTTCGCCTCCTGCAAGCCGGACTATATCACGGGCCTCTCCCTGCTGGGCGGCGAGCCGATGGAGCCGGAGAACCAGCGGGAGCTGGTGACCTTCGTGCAAAATTTCAAAGCCCTTTACCCGAAGAAAACGGTCTGGTGCTACTCCGGCTACACCTGGGAGCAGCTGACCGGCAAAGTCCCCTGCCATGCGCGGTGCGAAGTCACCGACGAGCTGCTGAGTCTGCTGGATGTGCTGGTGGATGGCCGCTTCGTGGAGGCTGAGCACGACATCTCCCTCCGCTTCCGGGGCAGCCGGAACCAGCGTCTGCTGGATGTTCCCAAGTCCCTCGCCGCCGGGCAGCCGGTGTGGTGGCAGGACGAAAAAGTGTTCTCCACCCATACGATGGAATGATAAATAAAAAGCGCAGATTTTCCACAACGAGCCTCTCCGCTCGTGGAAGATCTGCGCTTTTTTCTTATTCTCTGCTTCCCACCATATCCTCAATGGCCCGCAGGAACGCCATGCCATAGCGGGCGGCTTTCTTTTCGCCGACGCCGGTGATGTTCAAAAACTCATCCATGCTCAGGGGCTTGCTCTGGACCATCTCGCGGAGGGTCGCGTCGCTGAACACCATGTAGGCCGGAACATTCTGCTTCGCTGCAAGACGCTTGCGGAGGGCGTAGAGCGCGGCCAGCAGCTTCTCGTCTGCCTCGCTGAGGTCGCCGCCGACAGCAGCACGGCGGGCCGACAGCCGCCGGGAGTTGGCCGCAGCCCTCTGCTTCGCGGCGGCAGCGCGCTGTTCCACCTCCTGCGCGTTCTGCTCGGCAAAGAGGCAGCAGGAACAGTTGCCGCATTTTTCAGGTGCGGCCTCGCCGAAATAATTCAGCATGAACCGCCGCAGGCACTTCTGGGTGGTGGAGTAGAAGGTCATATACTTGAGCCGCTCTTCCGCCTTGCGGGCGGCCTCGGCCTTGACGTCGGCGGGCAGGCCGTTGTCCGCTTCCATCTCTTTGTCGATGAAGAAGCGGATGGTGCGCACATCCGTACCGGAATAGAGCAGGATGCAGCGGGACGGCAGACCGTCGCGGCCCGCGCGGCCCGCCTCCTGATAGTAGCTCTCCAGATCCTTGGGCATATTATAGTGGATGACGAACCGGACGTTGGGCTTGTCGATGCCCATGCCGAAGGCGTTGGTCGCCACCATGATTTGAACGCGGTCGTAGAGGAAGTCGTCCTGATTCTTCCGCCGGGTGTCCGCATCCAGCTTGGCATGGTAGGCCGCTGCCCGGATGCCCCGGCTCTGGAGCAGGCGGGCCGTCTCGTCCACCTGCTTCGTGGTGCTGCAATAGACGATGCCCGCGTTGTCGCCCTCCCGGAGCACAAGGTCCAGCAGCTCCTTGGGCTTCTGGCTGGGCAGGGCGCGGCGCGTCTCGAAGTAGAGGTTGGGCCGGTCGAAGCCGGTCGTCACCTCATAGGGCTGATGGAGCTCGAGGTGGCTGCGGATGTCGTCCCGCACCCGGGCTGTCGCCGTGGCCGTGAACGCGCCCACCACCGGGCGATTCGGCAGGCTGTCCACGAACTCCTTGATGCGCAGATAGCTGGGGCGGAAGTCCTGCCCCCACTGGCTGATGCAGTGGGCCTCGTCCACCGTCACCATGCTGATGAGCTTTTCCTGTGCGAAGCGCTGGAAGCCCGGCATTTCCAGCCGCTCCGGAGCCACATAGATGATCTTATACCATCCCTCCCGGGCGCGGCGGAGCATAAGGGCCTTCTGGTTGTCGGTGAGGCTGTTGTTGAGGAAAGCCGCCGCCACCCCCGCCTGCACCAGCGCCCCCACCTGGTCCTTCATCAGGCTGACCAGCGGCGACACCACGATGGTGATTCCCGGCAGAAGCAGCGCCGGCACCTGATAGCAGATGGATTTGCCCGCACCGGTGGGCATCACGGCCAGCACATCCTGCCCGTCCAGCAGCCGCCGGACGATGTCCTCCTGCCCCGGGCGGAAACTGTCGTAGCCAAAAACTTTTTTCAAGATAGAATGCGGGTCTGCCATGGGTGCCTCCTGCGTTTTTCAAATCTGTATCCGTATTATTATAGCACAGCCCGGCCCGAAATGGTATCAGATCGCTCTTCTGTCGTCGTTTTTTGGCAGGTATTTGCTGGTGTTCCTAGCTTTTTATGCGCGAAAATGCTATAATAAGAATACATATCTCCATCTCCGGCCCATTTTGTTCTGAACATGGCCGGGCAAGCACGATAAGGAGCTTATTTTTATGCAACAGAAACTCATCACCTTTGCCGTCCCGTGCTACAACTCGGCGGCATATATGCGCCACTGCATCGAAACGCTGCTCTCCGCCGGGGAGCAGGCCGAGATCATCCTCGTGGACGACGGTTCCGTGAAGGACGAGACCCCGGCTATCTGCGACGAGTACGCTGCCAAGTACCCCACCATCGTCAAGGCCATCCATCAGGAGAACGGCGGCCACGGCGAGGGCGTCAACCAGGGCATCCGCAACGCCACCGGCCTCTACTACAAGGTCGTGGACAGCGACGACTGGCTGGACACCGACGCCCTCCAGAAGGTGCTGGCCCGCCTGCACACCCTCGTGACCCGCGGCACCGCCCCCGACCTCATGATCTGCAACTATGTCTACGAGCACACCGAGGACGGCACCAGCCACACTGTGCGGTACACCAACATCTTCCCGCAGGAGCGTCTGTTCACCTGGATGCACGTCGGCCACTTCCGCCCCGACCAGAACCTGCTGATGCACTCGGTCATGTACCGCACTGAGGTGCTGCGTCAGTGCGGCATGGTGCTTCCCAAGCATACCTTCTACGTGGACAACATCTTCGTCTACCAGCCTCTGCCTTTCGTCAAGACCATGTATTATATGGACCTCGACCTCTACCGCTACTTCATCGGCCGCGCCGACCAGAGCGTCAACGAGAGCATCATGGTCAAGCGCGTGGACCAGCAGCTCCGGGTCACCCGGCACATGATCGACTGTCAGGACCTCGACGCCCTCAAGGGCGAGAAGAAGCTGCGGGCCTATATGCTCCACTACCTCTCCATGATGATGGCCGTCAGCGACATCTTCCTGCTGCTGGACGGCAGCGCCGAGGCCAAAGAAAAGCAGAAGGGCCTGTGGCAGTATCTGCGCGAACACACCAGCGCCGCAGTCTACCGCTCCATCCGCTTCGGCTTTGGCGGCGTGACCAACCTGCCCTTCCCCAAGGGCGACGCCATCGTGGTGGGCGGCTACCGCATCGCACGGAAGATCTTCAAGTTCAACTAAATTCACGATTGTTGCATACAACAGGGCCGCTGCCTGCGCAGCGGCCCTGTTTTTTTGCCTTTTTCGGCCATTTGTTAAGGAATCTTCAATTTTGCCGCCTGAAAAGATGTTGCTTTTTAGAAAGTGGAATAGTATAATTTATTACTGTGCTGTGTTTTTTGGGCTTTTGGCAAACAGCAAGAAAACGCGCCCGACTGAGAAAAAGGAGGAAAGGGCGGCTGCGCGTCGGTATCGTGCTGCTGCCCGCAATATCGCATGGAACAGCTTCTCATCTGCCTTTCCGCGGCGCTCATCGCAGGTCTTTTGATGTCGCGCCTCGCAAAGGCGATCCATTTGCCGGCGGTCACATCGTATCTGCTGGCGGGCCTGCTGCTGGGGCCTTTCTTTCTGGGGCGTCTGGGCCTGAGTAATTTTGGCATCGGCTTCGGCACCCTCGAGCAGGTGGACAGCCTGTCCATCATCACCCAGGTGGCGCTGGGCTTCATCGCCTTCGTCATCGGCAACGAGTTCCGTCTCTCGGCTCTTGAGAGCATGGGCAAACAGGCCATCACGGTCGGCATTTTACAGGCCGTCATGACCACCGCCCTCGTGGATGCGGCGCTGGTCATCCTGCACTTCATCCGGCCCGACATCATCTCCATGGCCTCGGCCATCACGCTGGGTGCTATCGCAGCAGCCACGGCCCCTGCCGCCACCCTGATGGTCGTCAAGCAGTACAAGGCCGACGGTCCCCTCACCCGCCTGCTGCTGATGGTGGTCGCCATCGACGACGCCGTGGGCCTCGTGCTCTTCTCCGCCTCCTTCGGCATTGCCAACGCCCTCGAGCAGGGCCGCATCGACGCCATCAGTATTCTGGTGGAGCCGGTGGTGGAGATCGTCTTCTCGCTGGGTCTGGGCGCCGTGGCGGGCTTCGCGCTCAACCAGCTGGAAATTTATTTTCACTCCCGCTCCAAACGCATGAGCCTTTCCGTGGCCTTCGTGCTGCTGACGGTGGGCCTTTCCATGGTCACCTTTGACATCGGGCCGCTGCACTGCGGCTTCTCGCTGCTGCTGGTCTGCATGATGACTGGTACGGTGTTCTGCAACATCTGCCCCACTTCCGATGAGCTGATGGACCGCCTCGACCGCTGGGTGTCGCCGGTGAATATCCTCTTCTTCGTGCTCAGCGGTGCAGAGCTGGATCTGAACATCCTCTCCGACCCGCTGGTGCTCCTCATCGGCGTGGTGTATATCGTCTTCCGCTCTCTGGGCAAAATTTCCGGCGCCTTCGTCAGCGGCCGGGCCACCCACTGCAGCCGCAACATCCAGAAGTACCTCGGCATCACCCTGCTGCCGCAGGCTGGCGTGGCGCTGGGCATGGCAGCCGAGGCCGCTGAGCTTTCCGACGGCCACATGGTGCGCAACGTCGTGCTCTTCTCGGTGCTGGTGTATGAGCTGGTAGGCCCCACCCTCACCAAGCTGGCGCTGACCGCCGCCGGCGAGATCATCCCCGAGGGCCGCACCAATGCCCGTATGGCCAACAAGCCCGAGTTCCCGGTCTCCCTCGACTAAGTCTGCCTATGACAAACGGCACTCCGAACTGCTTCGGAGTGCCGTTTACTGTATCTTTTGGTCGAATTATATGTTATAATTGTCTCACGGTCCTTACCGACCCAATTTCATTGGGAAGGGAGGTGTGTCCTATGCACGAGATGTTGTCTTTCATGGTATCTGTCGCAGCTGGTGTGACTTCGAATCTCATCAGCAAGTGGCTTGACAGAATGCTGAACAAGGACTGTAAGCACTAAAAAGAAGACCCCTTCTTTGGAGCGGCAACTCCAGGAAGGGGTTTTCTTCTTTTGGTGTGAATTCTATGCACGAATTCATTGTCTTTCTGTCTTTATTATATGCGATCGTGCAGAAAAGTCAAGCATTCACTTCAAGATAACTTCGCCATTCTCGGCATCCACCGTCAGGCTGCCGCCCGCTTTCAGGGTGCCGTCGATGATGCGCTCGGCGGCGGGGTCCTCCACAGCCTTGCGGATGACGCGGCGCAGGTCGCGGGCGCCGAACTTGCCGCCCTGACTCCTGGCCACGAGGGCAGAGAGAGCCGCCGGGGTGTAGCTGTAGGCGATGCCCTTGGCTTCCATGCTGGGCTTGTACTCATCCAGCATGAGAGCCGCGATGCCTTCCAGCGTCTGCTGGCTCAGCGGCTTGAAGGCGATGACCTCATCCACACGGCCAAGAAACTCAGGCCGCAGGAACTGGCTCAGAGCCTTGCGGGTCTTTTCCTCACTCAGCTGCTCCTCGCTCTTGTTGAAGCCGAGGCCGGAGGTCGTCTTGTCGCTGCTGCCGGCGTTGGAGGTCATGCAGATGACCGTATTGGAGAAGTCCACCGTCCGGCCCTGTGCATCGTTGATCTTGCCCTCGTCGAGGATCTGGAGCAGGATGTTCATGACGTCGGGGTGGGCCTTTTCGATCTCATCGAACAGCACCACGCTGTAGGGGCGGCGGCGCACCTTTTCGGTGAGCTGGCCGGCCTCTTCGTAGCCCACATAGCCCGGAGGCGAACCGATCATGCGGGACACCGCATACTTCTCCATATACTCGCTCATGTCGAGACGGATGAGCGGGTCGGGGCCGTCGAAGAGCTGGTTTGCCAGCTGCTTGACCAGCTCCGTCTTGCCGACGCCGGTGGGGCCGACAAAGATAAAGCTTGCGGGACGGCGGCGGCCCGACAGGTCGGCGCGGCTCCGCTTGACGGCCTGTGCCACCAGATGGACGGCCTCGTCCTGACCGATGATCTTCTTTTTCAGCTCGGCTTCCAGCCCGGCCAGTTTGACGAACTCCGTCTCCTGGATCTTCACCGCCGGGATGCCCGTCCACAGCTCAATGACCTTTGCCACATCGTCCATGGTCACTTTTATCTCGCTGGCAGCAGCCTGCTTTGCGGGCAGCTCTGCCTCGAGCTTGGCGATGCGGGTCTTCCGCTGGGCCACCTGCTCGTAGTCGATGGCCTCATTGACGTCGGAGGACTCCATGTCTGCCTCTTCCTGCCTGAGGCCGTCCAGCTCCTTCTGCATCTCGAGATACTCCGAGATGACCGGGTGGGCGAGATTGCAGCAGGCGCAGGCTTCGTCCAGCAGGTCGATGGCCTTATCGGGCAGGTAGCGGTCCGTGATATACCGCTCACTGAGGGTGACGATGGCGCTCAGCACATCGGCATCCACCTGCACATGGTGGTGCTCCTCGTAATACTTCTTGATGCCGTTCATGACGGCCAGCGTATCGGCCACGCTGGGCTCTTCCACGCGGACGGGCTGGAAGCGGCGCTCAAGGGCCTGGTCCTTCTCGATATACTTGCGGTACTCGTTGAAGGTGGTGGCACCGATGACCTGTATCTCACCGCGGGAGAGGGCGGGCTTGAGGATGTTGCCCGCGTTCATGGCACCCTCGCTCTCACCGGCGGAGGTGATGGTGTGGATCTCGTCAATGAACAGGATGATGTTGCCGGCGGCCTTGACCTCACTCAGCAGGCCCTTGACCCGCTGCTCGAACTGGCCGCGGAACTGGGTGCCGGCCACGAGGCTGGTCAGATCCAGCAGGAAGATCTCCTTATCCTTCAGACCCACAGGGACATTGCCCCTGGCGATTCGCTCCGCGATGCCCTCGGCGATGGCCGTCTTGCCGACGCCCGCCTCACCGATGAGGCAGGGGTTGTTCTTCTGGCGGCGGCTCAAGATCTGGATGGTGCGGTAGATCTCGCGGTCGCGGCCCACGATGTCGTCGAGCTGGCCCTCCCGGGCTTTGCGGGTCAGATTCTCACAGTAGGTGTCGAGGAATTTGCGGCGGGGCGGCTTCTTGCCGTTCTTCTGGGCCTTTTTGCTGTTTCCGGCGTCGCCCTCCGCCTTGACGCCCAGCGGGAAGGTAGCGCTGGAGCCGGGGACAAGGTCGTCGTCCCCTTCGTTCTCCTCGCCGTCCATGGGCTGGCCCATATTCATCATGAGGGAGAGGGGGTTCGCATCCCCCATCTCATCCATCATGCTCTCCATCCGGTTTTCCATGTTATCCATGTCCTCGTCGGACATACCGAACTGCTTCATCAGGTCTTCCACCGGCTTGATGTGCAGCTCACGCGCACAGTGCAGGCAAAAGCCCTCATTTTTCATCTGGCCGTTCTCCATCCGCTGGACGAAGATGATGGCCGGACGTTTCTGACAGCGATTGCAGACCATATAGGTTCCTCCTAAAGCTCCCCTTTACAGGAAGGGGTTGAACAGATTGAATGCTTTATAGTAAAGGCTGCTGCTCATGACCGTATCGTTCAGGACGGTCAGATTGCCGCCGGTGATGACGATGACGGCCCACACCACACAGAGCACCAGATAGATGTCCATGGTGCTGGCGACACAGCCGGTGACCCAGCCCAGCCAGCGGTTGACGGTGCCGATGACCGGCAGCCGGTTGACAAGGCCCAGCACGGTGACCAGCATACTCACCAGCATCCGCAGCAGGGCAAAGACCACGAAAAAGAGCACGACCGAGATGACCGGCGTGAGCAGCGGAGCCAGCACCTTCTGGACGATGGCGTCCGCCAGCACCACGGCGTTGTCGCTGAGCACAGCCGAGATGGAGCGCTCGCAGGTCTCCACGATGGAGGCGCGGAAGCTCTCGGGCAGAAAGCCCGCGTACTTGTCCGCGATGCCGGTCAGGTCCACGACCCCTCCGGCCGAGATGCTCTCGGCGATCTGGGTGCGGAAGCTCCCGGCCAGAAAGCGCTGGAACACCTCGGCAGCGGCCCAGCCCGAAAAGACCCGGGCGCCCACGAGGCTGAAGACATTCCCGCCCAGCTGGACACTGGCTGCGAGAAAGCCCTTGCGGGCATAGCGCACAGCCAGAAGCAGCCAGACCACGGTACATACTATATCAAAAAGAAATGACGGATTCTTGAACATATCTTGTTTTCCTTATTATGTATTGCTTTGAGCGTTGTTTTCCGCCGCAGGCGGGGTCAATCCCTGCACCGTATTGCCGCAGAAGACCAGCAGCTGCCTGCGGTCGGCCAGCAGACCCTGCGGGCGGGCCGAAAGGCTCTGGGTCCACTGGGAGGTGCCGTCGGTGGAAAGGCACTCCACCCCTGTATCGGTGAGCAGATAGAACTGCGCACCAGAGCGGACGATGCGGTTGGACGCCTGCACCTGCGTGGTGTTCTCGACGCCGAGGTCACGGCCCAGCATCACGGCCTGACAGAGCTGGCCGGAGGCCAGCAGAAGGGCAGTATTGCCTGAAGCGTCCACCGAGATGTCGCGGAGGGTCTGCCCGGTAAAGTCATAGGCTGCCCGCTCTCCGCCCGATGCGTTGTAGAGGACAGCGCGGCTGTCGCAGACGGCCAGGATGCTCTGGGAACCGGTCCAGCTCAGCCACTGAGCCGCGCCGCTTCCGCTGCCCACCAGCAGGGGGTCACCCTGCGCCAGGGTGACGACATAGAAATTCGTGACCATCTGGCCGCCGTTCACCGTCACCGCCGCCACTGCCAGCCGCCGCCCATCCGGCGAAAAGGCCAGCCGCAGCGGGGTGCCGTCGGTGATGGTGAGGCTCCAGCTCAGCAGCTGCTCCATTGAGGACGAGTAGACCCGAAGCCGGGCCGCGCTGCCGGGGTCCTCTGTGACGACGGCCAGTGTGCCGTTGTCGGCCATGGCACAGAGGGTGATGCTGTTCTCCATCGTCTTGGTGTAGAGGTTCTGGGTCCGGCTCTCCACCCGCAGCTCATTGCCCGAGCGGTTGTAGAGCACAAAGCGGTTCTTGCCCACAGCCAGCGCAGGGCGGGCGTAGCCGCTCTGGATGGAGTTGAGCCGGGTGCCGGTGCGGGACCAGACCACGCACCCTTCCTCGCCCAGCTCCACAAAGCTGCTGTTCATGGCGGCCAGCTGTTTCACCTCCATGACGCCGGTCTGCTGGGGCCAGCCCGTGCCGGGGAAGAGCAGGATGCGGGCGGTGTCGGCCCAGTCCTTGGCCATGGCAACAGAGCTGCCCACGATGCCGGTGGTGAACAGCACCACCAGCGTCAGCGCCACGACGATGAGTGCCGTGCGTCGGATGCGCCGGTTGCGCACCCGCTCGCGGGCCTGCTCGAGGTATTCGACCCGTCCCGCCGAAAGCGGCTCGTCCGACACAGGCCGGGGGCCGCGCTGTCTTTTTCTCATACTCTCCTGTCCCTTCGTGCAATGACAGTGCTCCCAAAGGGGCGTTTCCCCTCCGGGAGCATCGGTCATGTTTGCGTTATTCTATGGGCGTGTCGTAGTCCACGCTCTTGAGGAAAAGCCCTTTCGCCGCCAGCGTCGGCCCGGCGTTTTTGCGGTCGCGGCTGGCGAGGATGCCCGGCACGGCCTCAGGCGCAAGACGCCCCGCGCCGGCCTCACAGAGGGTGCCTGCAAGGATGCGCACCATGTTGTAGAGGTAGCCGTCCGCCGTCACCGTGATGTCGATGTCGTCGCCCCGGCGCTGGACGTCACAGGCCGTGATGGTGCGCACGGTGTCGCCGTGAGCCGCAGCCGAGCTGCCCGAGGCGCAGAGGGCGAGGAAATCGTGCTTTCCCACAAAATACTGCGCCGCCTGCTGCATCCTGTCCGCGTCCAGCCGCCCCGGCACTTTGGTATAATACCGCGCGGCAAAGGGCGAGTCGATCGGACTGTTGTGGATGCGGTAGAGATAGGTCTTGGTGTGGGCCGCATAGCGGGCGTGGAAATCGTCCGGCACCACCCGCGCTTCCAGCGCCCGGATGTCCGGGGGCAGATGCTGGTTCAGCGCCAGCGGCAGCTTTGCCGCCGGGATGTGGGTGTCGGCGTGGAAGTTGAGCATGAAGCCCAGCGCGTGGACGCCGGCGTCGGTGCGGCTGCAGCCCTTGATGTCGGGCCGACAGCCCAGCACTGCCTCCAGGGCGTCCTGAAACGCAGCAGCTACGCTCCGCCCGTTGGGCTGCACCTGAAACCCGCAGTAGTTCGTGCCGTCGTAGGATAGTTTTAAGAGATAATTCATTCTGGCTCTCCTCATAAAGGCTCTCCCTTTGGGAGAGCTGGCGCGAAGCGCCTGAGAGGGCAAGGATGCTCACAGCAAAGCGACCGCACCGCGATCCCATCGCTCTGACAAAGAGCCTGCTTATCGCTGTGTCTGCGTTTCTATCGCCACGGGCTCACCCTCTCCGTCACCTTCGGTGACACCTCTCCCAGAGGGAGAGGCTTTGGCGTCCGCAAGGCACTACAGCCCACTTCATTCGTGATGTTGCCGAGTGCGCACTCGGTTGCATAGGTTTTCCCGGTTGCGCAACCGGGAGGGGACCGATTATATTCGTTTTATTCATTTGAAGGGAGTAATTCATTATGATGATGCCTGCAAACTTCTCTGCTGTCAACGCAGAGGTCGTCTACGGCGGCGCTGTGGCTGACTACCTGCCCAGCGCTTGGACTGCTGCTAACGTCAAGCAGTTCAACAGCAACATTATCACCCTGGTCAGCAACAGCTTTACCGGTATGCTGCTGAAGGCTACCCTGGGCACCATGTTCAGCGGCAACTGGGGCAGCGACGGCGTGACGCTGTTCGGCGACAACGGCACTTTCTCCGGTCTGTACAATGTTGACCGTCTGCCCGGCGGTGAGGCTCAGACCTTCGGCAACAAGATCATGACCACTCTGGGTCTGGCTTCTGTTGTCTACACTCTGGGCATGAAGGACGCTGCTGTCTTTACCGCCAAGAAGGTCACCAACAGCAACGGTCAGGTCTGGGGTGATCTGCCCAACAACGGCGGCAGTGGCTGGGTCGGCTAATCTCATTATCTGAGACTTCCCCCAAAGGGCTATTGAAAGAGCGGCGAATCGAAAGATTCGCCGCCCTTTTTTTGCCGCCCTTCTGTTACCAAACTGAGACTTTTTTCACATTTTTTTCAAAATTTAAGGGTTTATTAAAAATTGTCCTCTTGAACAAGCCGACAGAATGTGTTATACTATGCCCAAGGTTTAGGAGACGGTACGTCAAAATCCCCTCTCCGGGCCGGTCAAAATGATCAAAGGGTAGGCGCTCCCTTCTTTTGATAGCAGCTGCTCTCTGCTCCGTCTGGCCGCAGGGCGGGGCGAGGCAGAGAGCTGTATGCTGCTTTATTGGAGAAGCGGGTGAGGCGCTGGCAATAGAGACCCTTTCTTCTTCGCCAAATCGTCCTCAGCCGCAAGGCGGGCGTTTTGAAATAGAAACCACAAAGGAAGCATCTATGCGTTATACCTATGTCCGGCAGCACGACACCACAGACTGCGCTGCCGCCTGTCTCGCAATGGTGTGCCTCCATTACAAAAAGGAGATCACCATCACCCGCCTGCGGGACATGATGGGTACCGACCTAAAAGGCACAAATCTGACCGGTATGGAAAAGGCGGCGCAGGAGCTGGGCTTCAGCACCGCCGCCGTCCGGGTAGACCGGGAAAACTTCCTCAGCGAATTCACTACTCCCTGTATTGCACAGGTCATCACCGACGAGGGTCTGGCCCACTTTGTGACGGTCTTCAAGAAGACCACCATCAAGGACGACGGCGAGCGGCGTCGGCACATGGTCCGGCAGGAAGAGGAGCGCAAGAAGTGCGCTGACGAAGGCAAGAAGTTCAAATGCCGCGACTACGTCATCATCGGCGACCCGGCAAAAGAGCTGAAAAAGATCTCCCTCGACGAGTTCTACAAGAACTTTACCGGCGTTCTGCTCCTGATGACCCCGACCTCGGAGTTCAAGACAGGCAAGCAGAAGCAGGGCAGCATGGTCAAGCGTTTTCTCGACCTGCTGTGGCCCCAGAAGAAGCTCTTCTTCTACGCCATCCTCAGCTCGGTCATCCTGACCATCATCGGGATCGCATCCTCGATGTACAACAAGATCCTGATGGATGAGATCCTCCCCTACGGGCTGAAGAGCCTGCTGGTGGCCGTCATTCTGGTGTTCAGCATCGTCAATGTCACCAGCGCACTCATCAGCATGGTGCGGCAGTGGGTGCTCATCTATCTGTCCATCAAGGTCGATATCCCCCTGATGCTGGGCTACTTCGGGCATGTTTTCAAACTGCCCATGAAGTTCTTCGCCACCCGCAAGACCGGCGAGATCACCACCCGCTACTCCGACGCCAGCACCATCAAATCGGTGTTCACCAGCATCGCGCTGAGCGTCGTGATGGATATTGTGATGGCCTGCGCCACCGGCGTCATCCTCTTCCGGATGAATGCCACCCTCTTCTCCATTTCGATTTTCACCACCCTGCTGAGCATCCTGCTGGTGTTCATCTTCAAGCAGCCCTTCAAGCGGATCAACGAAGAGACCATGCAGCAGTCTGCTATCCTCAACAGCCAGATGATCGAGAGCCTCCGGGGCATCGAGACCGTCAAGTGCAACGCCGAAGAGGACCGTGAGCTGGAAGCTCTGGAGCGGGAATACATCAAGAGCCTGAAGATCAGCCTGCGCTCCAGCAAGATCAGCACGGTGCAGTCCCTGATCTCCACCCTCATCACCACCATCCTCGGCATGGTCACCTCTTATGTGGGCATCATGCAGGTGCTGAACGGTGAGATGACGCTGGGCGGCTATATGGCCTTCAGCACCCTTTCCTCTTACTTTACGAACCCGGTCAGCGAGCTGGTCAGCCTGCAGATGTCCATCCAGCAGGCCCAGATCTCCATCAAGCGTCTGACCGAGATCATGGATTACGAGTCCGAGCAGGACGAGACCCGCGAATACACCGAGATGGAAAAGATCGACGGTGACATTGAATTCAAGGATGTCTCCTTCCGCTACGGCAGCCGTTCCCCGGCCCTGAGCCATGTTTCCTTCACCATCCCATACGGCAAGAAGGTGGCCCTCGTGGGCAGCAGCGGCAGCGGCAAATCCACCATCACCAAGCTCCTGCTCAAGTATTATGAGCCGGAAAGCGGTACCATCAGCGTAGGCGGCGTCGAGCTGGACGAGTACAGCAATGCCTCTGTCCGCCGTGCCATCGCCTATGTCCCCCAGAACGTCGAGCTGTTCAGTAAGACCATCTACGACAACATCCGCATTTCCCGACCGGAAGCCAGCCTCGATGAGGTCAAGGCCGCTGCCAAGAAGGCAGATGCCCACGAGTTCATCCGCAAGCTGCCGCTGCAGTACAACACCTATCTGGAGGAAGCCGGCAACGGCCTCTCGGGCGGTGAGAAGCAGCGCCTTGCACTGGCCCGGGCCTTCCTGAAGGATGCGAACCTCTATATCTTGGACGAATCCACCAGCAGTCTGGACTTTGGCACAGAGAATACCATCTTTGATATGATCTACAACCAGCTTGCAGACCGCTCGATGCTGATCGTCGCCCACCGCCTCTCCACCATCCGTGATTGTGACCTCATTCTGGTCATGGACCACGGCGAAATCGTAGAGCGCGGCACCCACGAAGAGCTGCTGGAACAGCAGGGCAAGTATTATGAGCTCTGGAGCCTGCAGCAGGGCATCTTCCGCGATAAGAAGCGCGGGGAGAAGCCCGCAGCCCCTGTCTCTGCCGCCAAGGTGGTGGAGGACGAGGACGATGGCGAGTCCATCACCTACTAATCCGTTGCAGCCGCGTGCGCACGCGGTTACATAAATGGCTTTTTTTCCGGATGCGCATCTGGGATCTGGGCCGACTAAATTTGTTTTTCAATCATTTGAAGGGAGTAATTCATTATGATGATGCCTGCAAACTTTACTGCTGTTAACTCTGAGGTCGTCTACGGCGGCGCTGACCTGTTCACCATCCTGGCTGACACCACCGCTCCTATCTGGAACGCTGCTAACGTCAAGAAGTTCAACACCAACCTGATCACCCTGATCAGCAACTCCTTCTTCCAGAAGACCGTCAGCAACACCCTGGGTGTGATGTTCGGCGGCAACTGGGGCAAGGACAACGATCATATCTTCGGCGAGGAGGGCTCTCTGAACCAGAACGTCTTCGGCCTGTGGGGCAAGGACGATCAGGATAAGCCCGTTCGTACCGACGACATGACCTTCGGCAACAAGGTCATGCAGGTCCTGGGCATGGCTGCTGTCGGCTACACCCTGGGCACCACCGATGCCAAGGTCGGCTTCAACGATGGCGTTTACGGCATCAACGGCAAGCTGTAATCAGTAACCCCTAGAATCTGAAGTGTATTTCGTCCGGCGGCTCTCGGGCCGCCGGATGATAATGCCTCGTAATGGTATGCCCGGAGGCAGATGCCTCCGGGCATACCTTATTTTTTTATAAAATCATTTCGAAGTTTACAATTTGGACTTATTACTTTGATATAGTAATAGGTGATAGCAAAATGTGAAGCTTACCCTCTGCAAAGGCTCTCCCTTTGGGAGAGCTGGCGCGGAGCGCCTGAGAGGGCAAGGATGCCAGAGCGGAAGCTTTTACACCGCGATCATATCGCTTTAACAAAGGCCGATGCCTATCGCTGTGTGAGCGCCTCTCCCCTCACGGGCTTGCCCTCTCCGTCACCTTCGGTGACACCTCTCCCAAAGGGAGAGGCTTTGGATATTCCGTAAGGCCCCTCCTCTTCCGCTTTCGAGGACACCATCATGAAGAAGACGACTGTTGTAAAGAACTTCCGAATGCTTGGCACTGCCCGAAGACTTCGTCATGAAATGACTCCGCAGGAGCGTAAGCTCTGGTACGAGTATCTCCGCACTTACCCCGTAAAATTCTACAAGCAACGAATCATCGAATCCTTTATTGTAGATTTTTATTGTGCTCCGGCTCGCTTAGTCATTGAAATCGACGGCTCTCAGCATTATACTGAGCAGGGTCAATGTTACGATGAGGAGCGAAGTCAGATATTGCGTGCTTATGGTTTGAAAGTGCTTCGCTTTTCCAATCACGATGTCGACCGGAATCTTGAAGGTGTCTGTACGCAGATCGATTTGGAGGTCAAAGCCCGCCTATAAGGCTCTCCCTTTGGGAGAGCTGGCGCGAAGCGCCTGAGAGGGCAAGGCTGCCGACAGTGACGCAGCCACGTTGCGATAACATCGCTCTGACAAAGAGCCTGCCTATCGCTGTGTGCGTAGCCTTTTCGCCACTGGCTTGCCCTCTCCGTCACCTTCGGTGACACCTCTCCCAAAGGGAGAGGCTTTTGTGGCACTCTATTTTCTGCTCTTCCGGTATTGCAGCGGCCCGACGCCCATCGTCTCCCGAAAAACGCGGCGGAAGTGGGCCGCAGAGGCGAAACCGGTCTGCTCGGCCACGCTGCCGATGCTCAGCTCTGTCGTTTCCAGAAGCTTCTGTGCCGCCTCGATGCGGCGGGCGTTGATGTAGTCCACGATGGACTGCCCCGTCACCCGCCGGAACAGCCGGCTCAGATAGTAGGGCGAGATGTAGAACCGCGCCGCCACCTCGGTGAGGGAAAGCTTCTGCTGGTAGTTTGCCGCAAGATAAGCGCAGATCTGCTCCACCGTCTCGTTGCGGGGGCGGGCGTCGGCGGCGCTCTGCGCCCGGTGCTCCTGCTCCACATAGTGGAGCGTCAGTGCCAGGTACAGCCCGCCGGGATACTCCGGCTCGCCCATGGCGCTCCGCATCATCTCCAGCAGCGTCCGCAGACGGCTGGCCCACTGGATGCTGCCGTAAAGGGCCATCTGGCTGCCCGGTGCAAAAAGGCGGAGGAAATCTTCGCCGGTGGCGTTCTTCATCTCGTGGAGCACTGCCAGCGGGAACCCGCACCCCAGCATTTCCGGCTGGGTGTGGCCTGCCTGCGATACCGCCCACGCCCCCGGCCCCAGCAGCAGTGCGCAGCCGGGGCTGACCAGGAGCGACATGTCCCCGCACTGGACCGTGCAGCTGCCGCCCGAAAACAGAACGATATGGCACATCTCGGCAGGCAGCTCGAGCCGCCCACCGGCCAGCTTGAGCGCTCCCGCCGTGATCTTCGCGTTGAGTTTTTCCCGTTCGGCGCGCATCCGCCCTTCCCCCTTCTTGCTATGCCTGCCCCGCCGGGGCAGTGCTCTGATCTTCTTATCCCCAGTGTACCATGCCCGCCCTCTGCGGGCAAGCCGCAAATCTACGCAAATAACTCAGGAGGCTGTAAAAATGAATCTGTCTCTCATCCGTTCCATGACCCGCAGCGCCGTCTTCGAGCTGGAAAACGGCAAGTGCTTCCGCCCGGAGCACCCCTTCGCCGTGGCTCTGAACGGCAAGACCATTTACGAAAGCTGCAACACCAACGTGTTCTCCCTCTTCTCCCTGACTCCGTCCACCACCTACACCGTGGAGGTAGACGCTGAGGGTGAGCATCTGAAGCTGGACTTCACCACCGAAACCGAGAGCTTCTTTGTGGACGCATCCCGCTATGGCCTCGTCGCCGACGGCGAGACCGACAACACCGGCAGGCTGCAGGCTGCTCTTTCCACCTGCCCCAAGGGCGGCACGGTATATGTCCCCGCTGGCCGCTACCGCACCGCCAGCCTCTTCATGAAGAGCTGCACCACCCTCTACCTCGAGAAGGGCGCTGTGCTGCTGGGCGACAACGACCGCACCCACTACCCCATCCTGCCCGGCGTCATCCCCAGCGAGAACGAAGTGGACGAATACTACCTCACCGGCTGGGAGGGCAACCCGCTGAACAGCTTTGCGGGCCTGCTGAACATCACCCAGGTGCATGACGTCGTCGTCACCGGCGAAGGCACGCTGGACTGCGACGCCCAGAACGGCGACTGGTGGGTCGACCCCAAGGTCAAGCGCATCGCATGGCGTCCCCGCGCCGTGGCGATGGTGGACAGCGAGAATGTCTGCCTCCACGGCATCACCGTGCAGAACAGCTACTCCTGGACCATCCACCCCATCTTCGTCAAACACCTCGACCTGCTGAACTTTAACATCAACAACCCCTACAACGCCCCCAACACCGACGGCATCGACCCCGAGAGCTGCGAGTACATCCGCATCATCGGCGTGAACATCCACGTCGGTGACGACTGCATCGCCATGAAGGCCAGCAAGGTCTTCCTCGGCATGAAGCTCAAGAAGAGCTGCGAACACACCGTCATCCGCAACTGCCTGCTGGACAAGGGCCACGGCGGCATCGTCATCGGCAGCGAGATGAGCGGCGGCGTCAAGGACATGGTGGTCACCCAGTGCCTCATGGACCACACCGACCGCGGCCTCCGCGTCAAGACCCGCCGCGGCCGCGGCAACACCGCCGTCATCGACGGTCTGGTGTTCCGCAATGTGGAGATGCGGGGCGTCAAGGCACCCTTCGTCATCAATATGTTCTACTTCTGCGACCCGGACGGCCACAGCCCCTATGTCCAGTGCCGCGAGGCTCTGCCGGTAGACGAATACACCCCGAAGCTCGGCACCCTGACCATGGAAGACATCGTGGCCACCGATGCACAGTTTGCGGGCTGCTACTTTGACGGCCTGCCCGAGCAGCCCATCGAGGGCGTCTCCATGAAGAATGTCACCATCACCTTCGACCCCGACGCCAAGGAGGGTCAGGCTGCCATGGCCGACAACCGCCCGCTGGTCAAGAAGCTGGCCATCTACGCCGAGAACGTCAAGAACATCAAGCTGCACAACGTCAAGATCGAGGGCTACGAGGGCGAGCGCCTGCGCTTCGCCAACGTCGGCCATTTTGAGGAGGACTAAGCCATGACTCATGAAGAGATTTTGTCCATGCTGGGCGATTATGTGGACTACCTCATCGCCAATTCCAGCGCCGAGGCACCCATGTGGAATATCGAGAAGGTCCGCAGCGGCAAGCCCAACAAGTGGAACTACATCGACGGCTGCATGATCACCGCCT
>OIGK01000175.1_pt1 | contig 22482 bp, 21 predicted proteins | sample 1582301 | NCBI WGS metagenome assembly OIGK01 (sample SAMN02674607, study PRJEB24791) | human gut metagenome, SKBSTL069 | isolation source: stool | host: Homo sapiens | place: USA | reverse complement strand
CCTGATGAATTTAGAAAAATTACCGAAAACCTCTTGACGAAGTCCAGCCCGAAGGTACAGGGTATCGGGCAAGGACGAGATTTGCCAAGTTCTTTAATCTGCCGGAACTGATGTCCATGTTTAAGGAGGTTGCGGACATTAAAACTTCCGACCAGCTTCATCTGCCTGTGCCGGAGGCAAAGTTTGAGACAGTGGTAGCAAAGCCATCCGACCTCCAAAAGGAGATGGTGCAGGAGCTGAGCAAGCGTGCCGCCCGCATCCACTCTGGCACCGTGGATGCCTCCGAGGACAATATGCTCTGTGTGACAAACGACGGCAGAAAAATCGGTCTGGATGTTCGCCTGATGAACCCCATGCTGCCGGACGATCCCAATAGCAAGTTGAACATCTGTGTGCGGAACGTGCTGAAGATCTGGGAGGAGGGCAAAGACCAGAAGCTGACCCAACTTTTATTCTGCGATCTCTCGACACCGAAAAATGACGGCAACTTCAATGTCTACGAGGATATTCGCAAAAAGCTGATCGCTGCCGGTGTGCCGGAAAACGAGATTGAGTTCATCCACAATGCCGATACCGAAGCAAAAAAGGCGGCACTGTTCTCCAAGGTGCGCTCCGGCGATGTGCGAGTTTTACTCGGAAGTACGGCAAAAATGGGAGCGGGCACCAACGTGCAGTCCCGGCTTGTGGCGGTGCATCACCTGGACGTTGGCTGGAAACCCAGCGACATGACCCAGCGCAACGGACGCATCATCCGGCAGGGCAACATGAATAAGGAAGTCAAGGTGTTCAATTACGTCACGGAAGGGACATTTGACAGTTATTTGTTTCAAACTTTGGAAAATAAGCAGCGATTTATCAGCCAAATCATGACTTCCAAATCTCCTGTGCGCTCCTGCGAGGATGTGGACGAACAGGCACTTTCCTATGCGGAGATCAAGGCACTGTGTGCCGGAAATCCGCTCATCAAGGAAAAGATGGACTTGGACGTGCAGGTGGCAAAGCTGAAGGTGCTGAAAGCCGACCACCAGAGCCAAAAATTCCGCTTGCAGGACAAATTGCTGACCAAGTTCCCGGCAGACATTCAGGAAGTAAACGCCCACATTGCCGGGTTGAAAGCGGACGCACAGCTTGCCGCCGCTCATCCGCAGGGCAAGGAGGAGTTTTGCGGCATGACCATCAAGGGCGTTGCCTACGACGAGAAAAAGACTGCCGGTGAGCGTCTGGTGCTTGCCTGCTCCGAGCTGCCCAACGCCGAGGAAAAAGTCATCGGCAGCTACCGGGGCTTTGAACTTTCTCTGCGGTTCGATGCTTTCCGCACGGAATATCAGGCTCTTTTGAAAGGGCAACAGAAGTACACGGTTCCCTTGGGCAACGACCCGCTGGGCAACATCATTCGTCTGGATAATTCGCTGAACAGCTTCCCGGAGCGCATCACCTCTGCCGAGAACGAACTGACCACCCTGCATCAGCAGCAGGCGGCGGCGCAGATCGAGGTGGAAAAGCCCTTCCCACAGGAGGAAGAACTGGCCGAAAAGTCCGCACGGCTTGCAGAGCTGAATGCTCAGTTGGATGTGGACGAAAAAAGCCACGAGCCGGAACAAGACGAGGAAGAACAGGAGGATGCACCTCGCCGCCCCTCGGTGCTGGCGGCGCTGGAGGAAAAGTCGGACAAGCCGGAGCCGGTGAAGCCCTTCAAAAGCTATCTGGATAAGGACGGTGATGCCCGGTGAGGGAAAAGCGGGACGAGATCATCATCCTGAGAACCACAAAAGCGGAGAAAAACCGCATTTATGAAAAGATGCTTGGCATGGGCATCCGCAGCCTGAGTGCCTATATCCGCAAGATGGCACTGGACGGCTATTGCCTGCACCTCGACTTGAAAGAACTGCAACGCATGGCATATCTCTTGCAGATGTGTAGCAACAATCTGAACCAGTACGCCAAGCGTGCCAACGAGTGCGGCAAGGTCTATGCCGCCGACATGGAGGACCTGCGGCAGCGGCTGGATGAACTGATTGAGATTGGTCGGCAGATCCTTTCCAAATTGGCAGAACTCTAAAATTTTACCCCGCAGTTGGAGGGCTGCGGGGGTACATAAGGGTTGACATCCTTGCAAAGCAATCGTTGACACCTTTATAATAAGGGCGAAAGAAAGGCAGGTGCTAGATATGAGGTTTGTTTTTAAGATGATCGTTTTTCCGTTTTGGCTGCTTACGGCTTTCCTTGCGCTGATGCTGAAATGGACGCTGAACCTGTCGGCGTTCGTGCTGGCACTGCCTATGCTGTATATCTTCGGCTGCGGCCTTTATACGCTGTACTGCCGGGAGTGGCTGCAGTTTTTGATCTTGCTGGTGGCAGAGTTTGGCTGCTTTGTGTTGATTTTTATGGGCGCTTTGATTGTAGATACAGCAGAGCGTTTTAGTGGCTGGGTTGCCGGATTGTGAGGGATGCTATGGAAAACCAGAAATTGGAGGCTTGTTATTCTGAGCACAGCAGCACGATTTTTTCTGAAATGCTGGGCGAGGATGAAAACTATCGGCGACTGAAAAAAGCCAAAATAGCGGCTGAGAAAGCCCTTCAGAGCGTCATCAGCCAAGAAGCATGGAAGCGATACCTTGCCTTAGATGAGATCTGCAACGAACTGGAATGTGCCCGTTACAAGGCGATGTATCTGGCAGGTGCTGTCGATTACGAAAAATTATCCAAATGATCTCGATGCCGCCGATGTGCGGCATTTTCTTTTTTGTAAGGGGGGTGATGGCACTGGCGGCAACACGGTTGATTCCCATGCGGAAGAATAAAGGAAAATCCATCGGGGCGTGTCTGCACAACCACACCAGCTATATCCAGAACCCGGGCAAGACCGAGCAGGGCGAGCTGGTCAGCAGCTATCAGTGCAGCCCGCTGACGGTAGACGAGGAATTTCTGCTGACGAAACGGCTGTACGAGCAGACCACCGGACGAAGCCAGAAAAGTGATGTTATCGCCTATCAGGTGCGGCAATCTTTCAAGCCGGGAGAAGTTACGCCGGAGGAAGCCAACCGCATCGGCTACGAGTTTGCCGAGCGGTTTTTGAAGGGCAAACACGCTTTTATCGTTGCCACCCACACAGATCGGGCGCATATTCACAACCACATTATTTATAATTCCACTGCCTTGGACGGGACCCGGAAATTCAAAAATTTCTGGCTCTCCACCTTTGCGGTTCAGCGGTTGAGTGACCTGATTTGCCTAGAGCACCAGCTCTCCACCATCGAGTACAAGCCTTATCGGGAACGACAGAAGCGCATCGTCTATCCGCCGAAAGAAAGCAACCGTGACCGCCTGTGCGGAATCATCAACACCATCCTTGCAGAAAAGCCGGAGGATTACGAAGCGTTTCTGCAAAAGCTGGAACAGCAGGGCTATGAGGTGAAGCGGGGCAAGCACACGGCTGTGAAGGGCAAGGGGCAGAAACGGTTTATCCGTTTCCGCACACTGGGCATCGGGTACAGTGAGGAGGAAATCAAGGCGGTGCTGGAGGGAAAGGCGAAGCACCACCCCTATCAGAAGCAGCCGCCCAAAGAACAGCCCTTTCAGTTGCTGGTGGACATTCAGGGAAAAATGGCGGCAGGCAAAAGTGTCGGCTACAAAAAGTGGGCAACGAAGTTCAACCTGAAAGAGATGTCCAAGACCTTGCTGTTTTTACAGGAGCAGAAAATCGGCAGTGCCGACGAACTGCGGGAACGTGCAGCGGCGGCAACCGAACGCTATCATGCCATGGGCGATTCCATTAAGGCAGCGGAAGCAAGGTTGACGGAAATTGCCGTCTTGAAAACCCACATCATCAACTATGCCAAGACCCGTGAGGTGTACGCCGCTTATCGGAAAGCCGGGTACAGCAAGGCATTTCTGGAAACCCACCGGGAGGAGATCACTCTGCACAAGGCGGCGAAAGCTGCCTTTGATGAAGCCTGGCTGAAAAAGCTGCCGAATGTCAAGGCGTTGGATGCGGAGTTTGCAGAGCTGCTGACCAAGAAGAAAGCGGCTTACCCGGACTACCGCAAGGCAAGGAATGAGATGCAGGAACTGGTTCGGGCACAGAAAAACGTGGAACGCTTTTTTGCGGAGGAAAAGCCAGCACAGGAGAACGAGCAGGCTCGATAAGAACAAATTGCCGGGAGTTGACCGCAAGAGGTCGGCACCCGGCAATCTTTTTTTGTTGGTTCAATCTTTAACGAAATGGTTTATCTCTTTCGATTGTGTATGTTGGTGCAACCAACAGGTATCCTATGGAGTGTAAAGAACACGATAGGATGAGGTTGCACTATGAAAGAGCTTTTTGGACAGCGACTACGGGAGCAGCGTATAAAGCATAGGTTGACACTGGAACAGCTTGCAGAAAAATCTGAGCTTTCCTCCAACTATATCGGCATGGTAGAGCGTGGCTTAAAGGAACCCGGTCTTGCCACCATCGTCAAACTTCTGAATGCTCTGAATATTTCCGCCGACACATTGTTGTGTGATCTGGTTCCCAGTGCATCCCATGTGACCGATGACGAGATCCGCAAGCGACTGGAAGGTTTGACCCCCATCCAGAAAAAAGCGGCGCTCGATCTGCTGGACACCTATATCAGCAATCTCCCTTACCTCACAAACGAGGAATAAACCACAAACTTTGCAAGCGCATCGGCTGAAATTTAGCCGGTGCGCTTTTCTTTTGCAATCCTATCGGTTATAATCGTTCTTATAGGATATATTGTTTCCCAAAGAGTTGATTGTTTGGAGGTGTCAAAATGAGAGAACCACGGTACAGCATTTTAGCTGATATTCGGGATGCGATCGAGCGAGCAAAACGGGGCAAGCTGGCGTTGTACTGGCAGCGCGCCATCCAGCGGGAATACCACTGCAAAAAAGTCGCCCCTGCCGAACAGCAGGCGTATGAGCAGTTGCAGAGTGTTCTCTCCGAAGTGCCGCAATGGAGCGATGAAGAAGAGCTGCGCTCCGGAATGGAAGAAATCGGCGGCGGGGTTCGTTTCTGCCACTTCTGGACTGACCACGATTCCATGGTGCAGTTGACGGAAGATCGCAACGGCGAGTTTACTGTTGCCTATGTGCTGGACACGGACGCTTCCCCGGAAATGCGCCGGGAGGCTGCACTGCTGGTGCAGAAGGAGCTTGCGGAATGTATGCAGGAATGGGGCATTTCACTTCAGAATGCGCCTGTCCCGGAACAGATGAAGTATGCTTCTCTGGCAGAAGCCGCTTCTCACCTCATGCAAATCCTCAACGACCCGGAAAGCATCACCGGGTAAAAAGCGTCCCGCAGGGATGCGCAGCCTGCATTGGAAAATGCAGATCAAAGGGGCTTGGGGCATTCCCCCAACAAGCATTTTGCAACGCAAAAAGTGTTTTTGTATAGACGAAAACATTGCTTGCCGGTACAATGTCATCGATGAAACAAAAATAGTTTCATCAAAGACGGTTATATGGTTGTGCCGATTTCCAAAACATAGTAATATTGAAGTACTAACTGGGGCTGAAAGTGGCAAAACTGCTTGCTTGGTTTCCATTCAGGAATTACTAACAGCGTAGACCGTCCGTTCGCTTCGTATACCGTCAGCGTCACAAATTGACACCAATTTATCATTCTTCACGAAGTATGTGATAAAATCTCTTGACAGCGCCTCACAAAATATGTTATCTTTTGTAAACATCCTTGAAAAGATATGACCTTTTCTGGGGACAGAACACAAACCGATTTTTCTCTGGAGGAAAGACCCATGAAACAGGAGTTCATCCGCAAACTGAGCGCTGCCGTGGCCATGAGCCTCGTTGTTGGCGTCTCTCTGGCCGCCTGCGGCGGCGGCAGCAGCTCCACCGCCGCTGGTGTGACTAAGACCGGCTCTGCCGAAGGCTTTGGCGGTGCTGTCACCGCCACCCTGACCGTGGATGCCAACGGCACCGTTACCGACTGCAAGCTGGAAGGCGCACAGGAGACCGAGAGCATCGGCGGCGCTGCACTGGAAGAGCTGTCCAAGCAGGTCGTGGCCGCCAACGGCCCCGCCATCGACGGCGTTGCCGGTGCCACGGTGACCACCAAGGCCGTCCGGAAGGCCGTTGCCGCCGCACTGGGTGTGGAGCTGGCCGAAGAAGCCCCCGCCGACTCTGCTGCCGCAGCCCCCGCTGAGCCCGCCGCCATCGTCCCGGTGGAAGGCGGCATCCAGATCGGTCAGGCCTATGCTGCCGCCCACGGCACCAAGTGCTTCACCGAAGCGGTGGCTGTGGTGAAGGATGACGTCATCCTCGCCGCCTACCTCGACGATTTTCAGTTCACCAGCACCGATGCAGGCGTGACCGCCGTGCCCAACTCCGACTCCGACTTTGCCGCAGGCTACGCCGAGGGCAAGGTGCTGATGTCCAAGCGGGCCAACGCCGATTATTACAGCAAGATGATGGCTGAAAAGGGCGGCTCCACGGTCGCTCTGGATGCAAACTTCGACGCCATCCAGAACTTTGCCGTCGGCAAGACCATCTCCGAGCTGGAGGATGTAGCCGCCAAGGGTGCCGAGGCTGTGGACGCCGTCTCCGGCGCAACGCTGGTGGATACCGCCGGTTATCTCTCTGCCATCGTGGATGCCGCCAAAAACGCCCAGACCACGCAGGCCGTGGAGTTCAACGGCAGCTCCGAGGACCTGAAGCTGAATGTGGTCTATGGGGCCGCACACGGCACCAAGTGCTTCACCTCCGGCGCTGTCGCCACCGCCGGGGACACCATCGTGCTGAGCTACATTGACGAGTTCCAGTTTGCCGGTTCGGACGCCGGGGTCGTCGGTGTGCCCAACTCCGATTCTGACTTCGGCGCAGGCTACGCCGAGGGCAAGGTGCTGATGTCCAAGCGGGTCAACGCCGATTACTACAGCAAGATGATGGCCGAAAAGGCTGGTTCCACCGTTTCGCTGGATGCCAACTACGACGCCATCCAGAACCACGTGAACGGCATGAGCATTGCCGACGCCGAGGCTCTGAGCAAAGATGAAAAGGCTGTGGACGCCGTTTCCGGTGCCACGCTGGTGGATACTGCCGGCTACGTTGGTGTGCTGGTGGATGCCGCAAAGTAAGGCAAGAAAAATAACGTCCCTCTGAACACAGCAGCGCCCGCCGGGAGACCTCCCGGCGGGCGCTGCTTATTTATTATACGCAGTTAGCATAATCTAATCGTCTGGTGGAAGAAAAGGCAGGCCACCTGTATGTAGTCTGCCTTTTGCCTGATGCGAAAGCCCGCAGACACGCGGGGCTTACAGCACCAGCGAGGGCGCGGTGTAGACCCGTGCCTTCAGCTCGCTGTTTAGCATATACAGCCCCTTGCTGTCACCGCCGAACAGATCCATCTTGGTAATGAGGTCAGCGGCGTTCTTCTCCTCCTCGCCCTGTTCCTTGATGAACCAGTCCAGCATCTGCATGGTGCGGAAGTCCCTGACCTCGTATGCGGCGGCGTAGATGGCATTGATGCTGGCGGTGACCAGCATCTCGTGTTCCAGTGCTCTTTTCAGCGGGGCCATGTGGTCGCCTCGTTCCCACTCCGGCTTTGCGATAGCCTCAAAGGTGACGCCCTCGCCGTTATTCTGCAAATACTGACAAAACAGCATGGCGTGATCCCGTTCCTCCTGCGCCTGTACCCGGTACCAGTTCTCAAAGCCGTCCAGTCCGACGGCGGCGTAGTAGTTGGCAAAGTCCAGATACAGATAGGCGGAGTAGAACTCCTTATTGATCTGCTCGTTGAGCAGAAGAGATACGTTAGCGTTCATGATACTTCTCCTCCATAAGATTGTCTTTTCCTGCTCCCGGCATGGGGGCAGATATACCGTACCCAGAGCGATGCTGGGATGCTCCCTTTTCATCTCCAGGAACACCTGCTCCGCCTTGGGATGCTGCTGCAGCTCCGTTACGGCGGCCAATATCTCCTCTGCGTATTTTGGCATACCGCCAACTCTCCAAATGCAAGAATGAATCTTAATATTTTGCTTTTATTATACCTATATTTTTTTCTCTGTCAACAACCACAAAGGGCTTGCGCTCCAAAAGCTGCCTCGAAGCCGATTTTCTCAAATTATGTGACGCTGTCACAGTAAAACCGCTTGTCACGCGGTATACTACGCATAAAAACACAGCCGCAGAGTACATCTGTGGCTGTGTTTTGTGTTCAGTTGCTCACTGTTGCGTGGACTGGATATGGAGAGACAACATATCTCCCGATCTTACATGGGTTATCTTATCTGCCATCACTCTGTCAGTTTGCCTTACAGATATGTCGGCATCCCCACTGCGGTCGTATCCGGCCTGACCTTAAACATGGCTTTTTCAATCTACCTCCCTTATCGGTTTTCCGCGATATATTTCTCCGCCATGTGGACTGCCACCGCGCCGTCCGCCACAGCGGTGACCACCTGACGGAGGGGCTTCGTCCTCACGTCGCCCACGGCGTAAACGCCGGGAATACTGGTTTCCGTGGTCTCTCCGGCCACGATATAGCCGCCGCCGTCCAGCGCCAGTTGACCCACCGCCAGCGCCGTGGCGGGCTGTCGGCCCACGCTGACAAATACGCCGTCGCAGTCCACCACGCTTTCCTCACCGGTGACGGTGTCCCGCAGGCGGACGCCGGTCAGCCTGTCCCCGGAAAGCAGCGCGGAAACGACGCTGTTCCAACGGAATTCCACGTTTTCGGCCTGTGACAGCGGCTCGTGATAGATCTTGGTGGCCCGCAGGGTGTCTCTGCGGTGGACGAGGATCACTTTTTTCGCCACGCGGCTGAGAAGGAGGGCATCTGCCGCGGCGGAATTGCCGCCGCCCACCACGACCACCGTTTTGCCCTTGTAAAACATCCCGTCGCAGGCGGCGCAGTAGGCCACGCCCCGGCCCAACAGCTCCGTCTCTCCGGCAACGCCCAGCGTTCTGGGGTCTGCGCCGGTGGCCAGCACCACGGTTTTCCCCCGGAAGATCCCCTCGCTGGTCTCCACGAGCTTGGGAACAGCCGTCAGATCCATGCGGAGGACTTCTGCGTATTCGCTGCGTGCCCCAAAACGCTCCGCCTGCTTTTGCATCTTCTCCGCCAGAGAGAAGCCGTCGATCCCGTTCTCAAAGCCGGGGTAGTTGTCGATCTGCTCGGTCAGGGCCATCTGCCCACCGGCGGACAGTTTTTCCAGCACGATGGTGTCCAGCCCCGCCCGTGCCGCGTACAGGGCGGCGGTGTAGCCGCCCGGGCCGCCGCCCACCACGAGCATATCATAAACATGATTGTTGTTCATATCTGAACCCTCCGTTATTTCGCCAAGGCTTCCTGAATGAAACGGTCGATTTCTGCCTTTGAGCCGGGCGCGATGATGGAATCCACGGCCTTTCCGTTCCGGTACAGCACCAGAGTTGGGATGTCCTCGATCCCCTCGGCCCCCGCCAGCCGCGGCTCCTCGTCAATGTTGATCTTGCCGACGGCGAGGCTGTCCGCGTATTCCTCTCCGATCTTCTCATACGCGGGGCCGATCCTCCGGCAGTAGCTGCACCAAGGCGCCCAGAAATCCACCAAAACGGGCTTTTTCTCCCGGATCGCCTGCTCAAACTGCTCCTGATTCATGTTCATAGCTGCCATATCTGTCAGCTCCTTTCCTTTGTTTGGGTATTCTCAAGACTCCGGTCTCGCCCCACACCACATCGTGACCTCAACCTGAGATGACGGTACTCTGCCCTTGGGACATAAAGCAGATGAGTAAGACCATCATCTGTACGAAAATAGCTGCGGTTTGTTGCAGCTTATTCTGCGCAGAGCTCAGCCACCAGAGCGTCCATCTGCGCTTCGCTGGTTTGGTTCAATGCACCACGCAGAGACACTACCGTTTCGTAAAGGTGGATATCCTTCATCTCCTCCAATTTGGTGCGCATCAGCCGCGCGGCAGCAGGTGCCCAAGAGCCGTCTTCAATAAGGCCAACCCGGCGGTTTCGGAATCCCTTTGTCCGTAAATGTTCCAAAAACTCCCTCATGGGCGGAAACAGTCCTCCGTCATAGGTGGCGCTGGCTAAAACCAACTTCCCGCAGTAGAACGCACTGGCAACAGCGTAGGAAAGATCTGTCACAGTGAGATCACATATGTTGACCTGTACGCCTTTTTTCTCTAATTTACCCTTGAGGGTCTTCGCCGCATGGGCAGTATTTCCATGGATGGATGCGTGGGCAATCAGTATGCTCTCCGATTCTTCTGGTTCCCATTGTGACCAGAGATCATAGAGCCGCAGACACTCCTCCAGCCCTTCTGTAAGCACGGGACCGTGGAGCGGGCAGATTGTTTTGACCTCCAGCGCGGAGATTTTTTTCAGCAGAGCCTGCACCTGTGCGCCATATTTCCCGATAATATTGTAATAATACCGTCGGGCCTGCGGCACCCAGGGGGCACGGGCAGTCCGTTCCAGTGAGCCAAAGCGTCCGAAGGCATCCGCCGAGAACAGGATTTTTTCCGTTTCCTCATACGCCGTCATCACCTCCGGCCAGTGTACCATCGGCGCCAGCAGAAAGCGCAGCCGGTGCAAACCCAAGGAAAGCGTATCTCTTTCGCCAACCTCCAGCATACGGTCTTCCGACAATGCACCTGTGCCGAAGAACTGCTTGATCAGGGTAAATGTTTTCGCGTTTCCCACGATCTTCATCTCCGGGTACTTTTGTGCCAGCCGCATGAGACTGCCGGAATGATCCGGCTCCATGTGTGTGACCACAAGATAGTCGGGCCTGCGCCCCTCCAACACCCGCGCCACATTGGAAAGCCATTCTTCCGTTGCCCGTGCGTCCACGCTGTCCATCACGGCAATCTTCTCATCCAGAATGACATAGGAGTTGTAACTCACTCCCATAGGCTGGACGGGGTACTGGTTTTCAAAGAGTGCCAATGTGTTATCATCCACCCCTACATAGCGTATGGCATCTGTTACCGTTTGGATAGCCATATAAAAAACACCTCCTATTTTCCTTACTCAGACTCTGACTGATAGGTTCTTCTTTTCTAATGAAATATACGCTCAACCGCGGATCGGCGGTCGCGCATTTTACCGTTGCCTTGCTTCCCCCAGAGTCGTTACATGTGGTACACCGCAGCGGAGCGAAGTCCTTCCGGCAGGCCGTCGGGCGCAGCAGGTGAAAGTTCCCAGCGTACCTGCCCCGCCCACTTGGAGGCGACGGCGGAGAAGTGGAGCATGACAATACCGAGATCCAATGCGGCATCCAAATTATCGGTGTAGGCATCCTCCTGCTGCACCAAATAGATGCTGTGATCCTGCACAAGGAAGCCATAGGGCTGACGGTTGAGATAGCTGGGGGAGAGCGAAGCGGCGTAGAAGGACTGCCAGAGCATATCGTCGTAGAAGTCCATCATCTCGTCAAGCCCAGACTTGTTGCTCCAGCTCCCCATGTGAACCAAATCGTTCACGCCCTTTTTGGGCGCGTAGTACTGCTGCTCGGCCCGCACATCGATCTGAGACATACTTAGGATATTCAGCCGCAGTTTTTTTGCGGTCTTTTCCCCGTAGCCAAAGGCAACGATTGCCGCCACCTCTAACGGGGTGGCGAGAGACAGTGCCTTTTTGATTTTGTCGCTGTCGGTGAAGGTCATCCAGCAGGTGTCAATGTCCAACTCAGTCAGCTTGAGGACGAGATCTTCCATCATGTAGCCGGCGTTGATGGCCGCATAGGAATGCGGGGCAGACATAAGGAGCAGGTAGTGCGGTGCTCCGATGAGAAATTGATTATAGCCCGCTGAGCTCTCCAGCGCCGGCTGTGCATCCTTGTCCAAGACGATCAACTCCGTTGCAATCTCCGGGACAAGACGGGGGCAGGTCTTTTCATAGTAGGATCGGAGCTGGCCGATAGCCTCGCTCGGAACTTCCTTTTCGCGGAATGCGCGAACGGATCTGCGATTTTGAATCATAGCGCTGTAATTCATAGTAGTATCTCCTATTCTGATGTCTTTGGTTTTCTTATAAATCGTCTATCAGTGCGGTGCTCTTGGCGTAGGCGGTACTGCGTGCCTCAAAGAAATCGGTCTTGACCATGTTGGCGTCGGCGTACTGGCTGACCCATTCCATGCTCTCCGGTTCGCTCTCAAAGCCTGGATACAATGCGGGATAGCCAAGGCTCGTCCAGCGGAGGTTGCCGAGATAGCGGATGTAATCGCTGATCATCTGCCGGTTCAGCCCCGGGATGTCGTCGCCGATCACATAATGCCCCCATGCGATCTCCTGCTCCACGCCCTCACGCATCATCTCGCGCAGCGCTTGTACGCTCTCGGCGGTGAACAACTCCGGCTGCTCCTTTTGCAGCTCCGTGATGATATTGCGGAACAGCCACAAGTGCGTGTTCTCATCGCGGTTTATGTAACGAATCTCCTGCGCCGAGCCGGGCATCTTCCCGTTTCGGGAGAGATTGTAGAAGAACATAAAGCCGCTGTAAAAATAGATGCCCTCCAAAATATAGTTTGCCATCATCACGCGCAGCAGCGTGGGAGCGTCCTTCCGCTCCTGAAACTCGTTGTAGCAGTCCCCAATGAAGGTGTTGCGGCGCAGCAGATGCTCGTCCGTTTTCCATTGGTAGAGGATGTCATTGCGCTCCACGGGGGAACAGATGGTGTCGAGCATATAGCTGTAGCTCTGTGAGTGGACACACTCCTGAAACGCCTGAATGGACAGGCAGAGATTGACCTCGTTGGCGGTAATGTAGGAGCCGATATTAGGCAGGTTCGCTGTCTGAATGGAATCCAAAAAGACAAGAAAACTCAGAATTTTATCGTAGGCGCTGCGCTCGGCTGACAGCAGGCGGGGATAGTCCTTCACATCCTGCGAGAGATTGATCTCCTCAGGGATCCAAAAGTTGTTCATGGCCTGCCGGTACCAGTCGCTGACCCAAGCGTACTTCATATTGTTGAAGTCGTTGAGGTTGGTGGTATTGCCGCCGATCATGCGCCGCAGGCGCACATCAGGGTCGCCCTCCGGGTTAAAGAGGGGCTTTTTCTTCAGTTCCGTCATGCTATCCTCCTTATGACGAGCAGCTTTCGCAGGTCTCGACCTCAAGGGCCTTGCTGCGGACATAGTAAATGGTCTTGACGCCGGCCCTCCACGCCTCCAAATACAGTCTGAGCACCTGACGCATGGAATAGTCGTTGGTGATATAGAGATTCATGCTCTGCGCCTGGTCAATATGTCTCTGGCGAAGGCCCGCGGCGCGTACCGACCAGCTTTGGTCGATCAGATGCGCTGCCTTATAGTACCACCATGTGTCCATAGAAAGCTCCGGAGCAACGCGGGGCAGCATGCTGCCCTTTTTTTCCTCTAAAAAGAATTTCTTCATAATTGGATCTATGCCCGCCGACGTGCCGGAGAGGATAGATGTGCTGGAGGTCGGTGCGACCGCCAGCAGATAGGCGTTGCGCATTCCCTGCACCGCCACCGTTTTCGCAAGCGCCCGCCACTTTTCGGAGGTATAACCCCGCTTTTCAAAATACGCGCCCGTCTGCCAGTCGCTGCCCTCAAAGAGCGCGTAACGACCCTTTTCCCGTGCCAGTGCTGTGTCCGCCTTGACGGCGGCGTAGTTGATGAGCTCGAACACTGCGTCGGTGAAGGCAAGGTGCTCATCGCTCTCCCAGTGGATGCCGCGCTTTGCCAGCATGTGGTGGTAGCCGCTGACGCCCAGGCCGATGCTGCGGTACTTCTGATTGGTAAGCCGCGCGTATTCCAACGGGTAGAAGTTGAGGTCGATCACATTATCCAGTGCGCGGATGGCCGTTTCCACCGTGCGTTCCATATAGGCCTCGTCCTCCACCGGCAGATTACCGAGAGACAGACTCGCCAGATTGCAGACCACAAACTCACCTGGGCGTGTGGCCGTCACCACTATTGTGTCGCCGTTCTCCGTGTGCACCTCAGTGCTGATGTGCTCGATGGGTGCCATGTTCTGCGCGATCTCCGTACAGAGATTGGAGCAATAGATCATTCCCGTGTGGCCGTTTGGGTTCATATGATTTACACTGTCGCGATTGAAAGCGAAGGGTGTGCCGGTCTCCACTGCCGAGCGAAGCACCAGCCGCACGATGTCCTTGACGGTGACGCTGCGCTTTTCGATGCGCGGGTCATTGACGCAGTCCAGATACCGCTTCTCCCATTCTGTACCCCAGTAATCCTCCAGTGCGTAGCCCTTGACCGTGAGGATTTCATGCGGACACATGAGATGCCACGGCGCGTCTATGTTCTCCTCCGCCAGTCGCCAGAAGAGATCCGGATAGCACACGGCGGGAAACACATCATGTGCCTTCATGCGGTCGTCGCCGTTGTTGGTGCGTAGTTGAAGGAATTCCGGCAGATCCCGGTGCCATGCGTCTAAGTAAACCGCCACAGCGCCCTGCCGCATCCCCAACTGATCCACCGCCACGGCGGTGTCGTTGACCAGCCGGATCCAGCGGATAACACCGCCCGCCGCCCCTTGAAAGCCGCGGATGGTGCTGCCTGCAGCGCGCACCTTACCGAAGTACATCCCCATTCCACCGCCGAATTTAGAGACCTTTGCGAAGTTGTCCAGCGAGCGGTAGATGCCGTCCAGACTGTCCGGCACAGTGTCCACAAAGCAGCTTGAAAGCTGATGGTAGGGCTTTCGTGCGTTGGACATGGTAGGTGTCGCCATCGTGACCTCCATACGGCTGAGCATATCGTAAAAGCGTTTTACCCACCCCATGCGGTCAGAGCCTTCGTTCATAGCAAGATGCAGCGCGATACCCAAAAACATCTCCTGCGGTGTTTCCAGCGGCACGCGGCTGCGTGACTGGATCACATAGCGTTTGAGCAGCAGGTCAAGGCCGGAGTAGGTGAATAGCTCGTCCCGTTCCGGGCAGAGAAAGTCCTCCGCCATGGCAATCTCCTCGTGGGTATAGTGGGCAAGGATATAGTCACCGTAGAGTCCCTTATCCGTCAGATAGCGAAGCCTGCCATAGAGGTCGCCGACGCCGCGCCCCTCCCATTCCTGTGCGTTGCGACAGCGAAAGGAGTGGTTCAGAAGCCGCGCCGCGATGAACTCCCACTTGGGTGCCTCTGCCGTAGTCAGCTCTACCGCCGCCTTGGTCAGTGCCTCAGCCCGCTCATCCTCCGTCATGCCCAGGCGACAGAAACTCTCAAACTTCATTTGAAGCGCCGCGAGGGAGTAGACTTCCTCGGTAAAATCCATCTGGATGCGGCGCAGCACCTCGTCAAGCGAGTCATCCCCCACCGTCCGCGCGATGGTATGCCGGACACGGCGCAGCGCAGACCGCTTTTCGCGGTAGAGGATGTACGCCTTGGCCACCTCATAGTGTCCGCGCTCCATGAGCGTTCGCTCCACCTCGTCCTGCACACGTTCTACGGTGAGCGGCACTGTGACGGAGAGATTGTTGAGAACGGTGGCGAGTATCTCATTCATCTCTCTGCTCCCGATCTCCTTGCCCTGTCCGTCAAACGCCTTTTTCATGGCGTTGAAAATTTTCTCCTGTTGAAAGGGAACAGACTCCCCGTTTCGTTTTCTGATCTCCATTTCGATCCTCTCATCTTCTCCGGTCACTTCTCATGTCCTTTTGGGCAAAGAGCGGGCAAGCGCAGTATCACGCTTGCCCGCTCTGTTTTTGAAAGCCGGTTTTTCTGCTGCCGACGCGGCGGGGCTGTTTGTTGTCTGTTGTCTTGGTTTTGGCTTTCCTGCCAGTTACTTCATAGATTCCAGAATGGCGTCCGCCAGTGCTTCCAGCTCAGTGCGCTTGTCCGTGCCCATGGACGAGGCGAGGCTGAGCCGCTCGTTGAGCACCGTCATGTTCTTAAGCTCATTGTTGACGAATTTCTGCATGAGGTCACCGGACTTCACCGCCCATGAGCCGTTTTCAATGATGGCAAAGGTGCGGTTTTGCAGATTCAGTGCCTTCATATCCATGAGGAAGTCATGCATGGCAGGGTAGATGCCGAGGTTGTAGGTCACAGAGGCCAGGACAATGTGACTGTACTTAAACGCCTCGGAGATCAGCTGGGAGACATGAGTGGAGGACACATCGTACATCGCCACCTTGCTCATGCCCTTATCGCAGAGCGACGTCGCCAGCGCCTGCGCCGCGTTCTCCGTGTTGCCGTACATAGAGGCGTAGACGATGAGCACGCCCTGGGTCTCAGGGGCATAGCGGCTCCATGTGTCGTACTTTTCGATGAACCAGCCCAGATCCTTGCGCCACACGGGGCCGTGGAGCGGGCAGATGTACTTGATCTGATCCAAAACGCCGCCGGCCTTTTTCAGCAGGAGCTGGATGTGGGGGCCGTACTTGCCCACGATGTTGGTGAGGTAGCGGCGGGCGTCGTCCAGCCAGTCCCGCTCGAAGTCCACCTCGTCGGCGAACAGCTTGCCGTCCAGCGCGCCGAAGGTGCCGAAGGCGTCGGCGGAAAAGAGGACGCCGTCGGTGACGTCGAGGGTCACCATGGCCTCCGGCCAGTGAACCATAGGCGCGCCCACAAAGGTGACGGTGTGCTTGCCGAAGGAGAAGGTGTCGCCCTCCTTCACCTCGATGCACTCATGTCCGTCCACATGGAAGCCGAACTGCCGCATGAGCATGAATGCCTTCTCGTTGGAGATCAGTTTCACCTTTGGATGGCGCAGCAGGATCTCCTCGATGCAGGCAGCGTGATCCGGCTCCAGATGGTTGACCAGCAGATAGTCCAGCTCGCGGCCATCCAGCACATACGCCAGATTTTCCAAAAGCTGGCGGCAGGCAGACCAGTCCACCGTGTCAAAGAGCACCGTCTTTTCATCCAGCAGGCAGTAGGCGTTGTAGCTTACGCCCCGGGGAATGGGAAAGCAGTTTTCAAACAGGGCCAGGCGATGGTCGTTGGCGCCCACCCAGTAGAGGTCGTTCGTTACTTTACGCACGCAATACATCTTATCTTGCCTCCTTCACGGCCTCAAGCCTTTACAAATTGATCCTTCGTCTCCGCGCACTCGGGACACACCCACTCGGCGGGAAGCTGCTCAAAGAGCGTACCGGGCGCGATCTCGCCGTCCTCGTCGCCCAACTCCGGCACATACTCGTAGCCGCAGCCGCTGCAGACGTAGCGGTCGCCGATGGGGGCGGGCTTCGGCGGCGTGGGCCGCTTCATCTTTACCATGGGCGGCGCGGGCAGCTTTTCGCCGCTATCCAGCGCGGCAGTGAGCAGGGGCAGGATCTCCTCCACATCGCCCACGATGCCGTAGTCGCAGTTCTTGAAGATAGGCGCGTTACCGTTCTTATTGATGGCCACGATGGTGGAGGCGTCCTTGATGCCCTTAAGGTGCTGGGATGCGCCGGAGATGCCGCAGGCGATGTACAGATTGCCGGTGAACTTCTGACCGGACATACCCACATAGCGGTTCAGCGGCAGATATTTGAGAGTCTCCGCCACAGGGCGGGAAGAACCGATGGCCGCGCCGGCGGCCTTGGCCAGCGACTCTACCAGTTTCATGTTCTTTTTCTCCCCGATGCCCTTGCCCGCGGAGACCACCCGCTCCGCCTGCGGGATGGGCGTATCCATAGGGATGCCCACGGAGAAGTCGTGACCATCCTTCTTCAGCGCCGCCACAAGGTCGGCCACCTGCTGGGCAGCATCCCCCTCCCGGAAGATGGTCTTTTTGCGAATGCCGGTGATGGGCGCGGGTTTCTTGGCCGCCGAACGGCTCTCGCCGCCGGAGCTCTTGCCCAGCCTGCCCAACAGATGAGAGGCGATGACCACCCGTTGGATCTCGTTAGTGCCCTCGTAGAGGGTGGTGATCTTGGCGTCGCGGTAGGCCCGTTCCACCTCCATGCCCTTGAGGTAGCCGCTGCCGCCGTGGATCTGCAAGGCATCGTTGGTGACCTCCAGCGCGATGTCCGAGGCGTACATCTTCGCCATGGCGGACTCCATGCCGTAAGGCGCGTGCTGCTCCTTCAGCTCCGCCGCGGAGTAGATGAGGAACCGGGCGCAGCGCAGCTTGGTTGCCATATCCGCCAGCTTGAAGGCGATGCTCTGCTGGGCCGCGATGGGCTTGCCGAACTGTACGCGCTCCTTGGAATAGCTCAACGCGTGCTCAAACGCGCCCTGGGCGATGCCCAGCGCCTGCGCGGCGATGCCGATGCGTCCGCCGTCCAGCGTGGACATGGCAATCTTGAAGCCCTCGCCCTCCTTGCCCAATAGGTTTTCCTTTGGAACCTTCACGTTGTTGAAGATCAGCTCCGCCGTGGAGGAGGAGCGAATACCCATCTTGTCATAGTGGTCGCCGAACTCAAAGCCCTTCCAGCCCTTCTCCACGATGAAAGCGGAGATGCCCCGGGTGCCGATGTCCGGCGTGGTGACGGCGAAAACCACATAGGTGTCCGCCTTAGGGGCGTTGGTAATGAAGATCTTGCCGCCGTTGAGGAGGTAGTAGTCCCCCTTATCCAGCGCCGTGGTCTCCGTGCCGCCGGCGTCGGATCCAGCGTTGGTCTCCGTAAGGCCGAAGGCGCCGATCTTCTCGCCCTTGGCCAGCGGAACCAGATATTTCTTCTTCTGCTCCTCGGTGCCATAGGCGAAAATGGGCCATGAGCCGAGGGAGACGTGGGCGGAGAGGATTACGCCCGTGCCGCCGTCCACACGGGCCAGCTCCTCCACCGCGATGGCGTAGCTCAGAGCATCAAGACCGGCACCGCCGTACTCCTTGGGGTAGGGAATGCCCATCCAGCCCAGCTTACCCAGCTTCTTGACAGCCTCATCGGGAAACTCGTTGTTCTGATCCATTAAAAATGCGAGGGGCTTGATCTCCTCCTCCGCAAAACTCCGGATCTTCGCGCGCAGCTCTTCGTGCGCCGACGTGGTTTGAAACAGCATAGGGGTACCTCCTTTTAAAATTTTACAGCTTGCTTGTATCTTGGGGATCGGACCCGCCGGTCAGCAGCCTGCGCAGGCTCACGGCACGGAACGCCTCGTCCTGCTTTTGCTGCAAGGCCGCCAGCTGACAGTGGATGGCGCACCGCCCATGCTTGTCCTGCCAGCGGCATTCATATCCCGGCTCCATGCAGGCGCACAGGATGCCCCGCTCCCCCACGACCCCCATGAGATCGTAGAGGGAGGTCGCGTCCAGATCGCAGGACAGCTCGCAGCCGCCGAGAGCGCCGCGGCTCACCCGCACCAAATTGCCGGCGGAGAGCTTGCGCAGAATCTGGTAGGCAAACTGATTGGGGATCAATTCCGTTTCCGACATCTCGGCCACCGAATGCTTCTCCCCGTCCATCAGCACCCGCAAAATGCGCAGCGCGTAGTCCGTCTCTTTGGTGATGATCATGCTCCACATCCTCTTTTTGCTTGCTTGTTAATACCATCATATCAATCTTGATAAATTTTGTCAAGATAATTGCAAAAAAAATATCGCTTTCATGCAGACAGCCCCAGCCCGGGTCAGCTTCGCTTTCCATTCAGCGAAAAGCCATGTTCCTTTTCATATTGACAATCTCCTGATCGGGATTGAGCTTGATTTTCATGTTCGCCACCTCTTTCTTGTTTATTGATTGTGGCTTTATCATACCGCAGGACAAAGTCTTTTTCTGTGACGAGGTTACATTGATAAAAAATCCGGTGCTTTTTGAGCACCGGATTTTTGAAAGATGAATCACGCTTTCCACAGACTGTGGAGGTTGCAGTAGGCGTAGACCGCTTCGACTTCGTCCCCCTCGCAGAGAGCGAAGCAGACCTCGGGCTTCTCGCCGGGGTGCAGCTCCTTGCGCTGATTACCCTGTTTGGTGTGGAGGGAGACCCACTCGATATAGTGCTCCGGCAGCATAGGATGCTCCACGGAGCCGACCTTCACATGGACGACGCCGTTTTCCACCGTCCAGACGGGGACGTGCTTTTCAACCGCCGCGTCGGTCGTGCCGGGGATGATCTCGCTCATCGGCTCGCCGCAGCAGACGATGGGCACACCTGTGTCTTTGACCTTGGCGATGATGTTGCCGCAATGCTTACAAATATAATACCTTACTTCCATGCCTTTTTCTCCTTCCATGTGTAAAATTTATAATTCAATTGTCTCCATTATCTTTTTCAATGAATCTGCGGATTCCTTAAGCTTTAACGCTTCCTCGCCACTTAAATTAATAGGTATATCAGACTCAATGCCATCTGCACCTACAATAGCTGGCATACTTAACGCTACTCCGTCAATATCATATACTCCATGAATCATGTGTGATACAGGAAGTATTGATTTTTCATCTCTCATAATCACTTCGCATATTCTTTTTACAGACATTGCAATTCCATAATATGTAGCGTGCTTTTTATTTATAATTTCATAAGCACTGTTCTTGACTGCTGTAGCTATTTCTGCCGTGTTTTCCTTGTGCTTGTAATGTCCACGCATTTCACACATTTCACTTAATGGAACACCAGATACATTGGCTGATGACCATGCTACAACTTCGCTGTCTCCATGCTCACCTACTATGAATGCATGAACACTCCTGCTGTCCACAGATAAATGCTCACCAAGCTTATATCTTAATCTGGCACTATCTAACACAGTACCAGATCCGATAACCCTGTTTTCCGGAAGTCCTGATAACTTTATGGCTACCTGAGTCAGGATATCTACCGGATTCGCAACTACAAGCATGATACCTGCAAAATTTCTCTTTGCTATTTCAGGAATGATTGACTTAAATATTGATACATTTTTATTTACGAGATCAAGCCTTGTCTCTCCCGGCTTCTGTCCAGCTCCGGCAGATATGATAACTATTGCAGCATCAGCCACATCATCATAATCTCCGGCATATATTTTCATCGGACTCGCAAATGGAATACCATGACTGATATCCATCGCTTCTCCTTCTGCCTTGTTCTTATCTGCATCGATAAGGACAATCTCTGTAAACAAGCCACTCTGCATCAGAGCAAATACCGATGCAGAACCAACAAAGCCACAGCCTATCATTACTGCTTTTTTTGAATTAATCATTTTATACATTGCTTTCCTATCCATATTTTTCCTTCTTCACCTTCTCACTGCATTTCAGGCAAATTCCTTTAAACGAAATATCATAATCCAAAAATTCAATTCCATGAGTGTTATGAATTCTTTCCAGTAAATCCGGTATTTCATCCATATCCACATCTGAAACCGCACCGCACTTTACGCACCTGACATGGTAATGATTTTTCAATGTAAAATCAAACCTATTTGGTCCATCCGGAACTTCGACTTTCCTTAACGAACCCTCCTCTACCAATATATCAAGATTTCTATATACAGTGCCTTTTCCGATTGTAGGATATGCTTCTTTTATAAATTCATACACTTCATTTGCTGTAACATGCCTTTTCATCTCATATACAGCATTTCTTACCAGATCTTTTTGAATGGTATTTCTTCTATTTATCATCCGCCCTCCTTATTAGGATTTATTCCTAATAAGGATTATACATTGTTTCAAGTTCAATGTCAAGAGAAAATAGTAATAATTCCTATTATTATAATAAATACCCTTACCGAGCATCTTTCATTTAAGAAATTATTCTATTTTTCGTTCAAAAACATATTCTGTAGCTGATGACAAATCAGACCGGAAAAAATAGCCAAGTCTGTCAAATTTCTGAATCTCCACTGGATTCTCAATATTATTTTCTGCCATGAATCTGACCATTTCACCACGAGCCATCTTGGCATATGTACCTTTTGTTACCAGTTTATCTCCGGATAACTCACAAAATGTAACCGTAATATATCTATCCTGCGGTATCAGATACTTTTCTATACATTTTGAGTATTCTTTTGATGCCAGATTAATGATAATCCTGCTGTCATCGATTACTGAGCGGTATAACAAGTCTCCCCAGTACTCATACAGATTTTTTGCATCTCCAATTCCGACCTTTGCCTGCATTTCTAAACGATAAGGTGTCACACCATCCATTGGTTTCAGAACCCCATAAAATGCAGACAGTATTCTCAAATGATTTTGCACATACTCAAACTGCATATCTTCAAACACAGATGGTGCCATATATTGAAAAGCAATTCCTTCATATGATAAAACAGCCGGAGTGAGCATCTGATAAAGGTTCATATTTTCCAGTCTATTGAAGTTCTGTTCCAGAATTTTGTCATTACATTTCCAGATAGCTTTCAGTTCCTCTTTTGACCTATCTTTCAACCAGTTTAATATCTCTGTTGTCTTATCAATAAACTCCGGTAAAGTAACCGGTGCTATGCTGTCAGTATCTGTAATCATCTTCTTTGCAGGCGATAATATAATCTTCATTAATCTAATTCCTTGAGCATATTTTCAGGATCATCTGCAGCCTTGACTTTATCATTTGCCTTTATAATAATCCCCTGTTCATCAATAAGATATGTGGTTCTTACTACTCCCATAGAGACTTTGCCATAATTTTTCTTTTCTTTCCAGACATCATATGCTTCAATAACTTTACGCTCCG
>OIGK01000170.1_pt1 | contig 22916 bp, 19 predicted proteins | sample 1582301 | NCBI WGS metagenome assembly OIGK01 (sample SAMN02674607, study PRJEB24791) | human gut metagenome, SKBSTL069 | isolation source: stool | host: Homo sapiens | place: USA | reverse complement strand
GGATAAGATATGTCGATTTTGGTAGATGATTCAAATAAAACAGCCTGCCGTGCAGCGGAGGCTGGACTGCAGCAAAAAAACTGTGCTGCGCTGGTGCGCCCGGCGGGTACGGGAAAAGGCTGCATCGTGTGGGAGCTGCTGGACGCCCACCCCGAGATGCGCGTGCTCTGGGTGGTGTCCTGCGCTGCCCGTCTGGAGCTGCGCCGCGCCCTGACAAAGCGGCTGGGCCGGACGCTGGGCGGCCGGGTGCGGCTGATGAGCTGCGAGCAGCTGGCCGTGCAGAATGCGCTGGGCTGGGTGGCGCTGGCTGAGTTCCGGCCCGGCCTGCTGGTGCTGGACGGCTGGAGGGAGATGAGCGCAAAGGACTGGACCGACTGCGTCCAGCCCCTGTTCCGTCTCTGCCCGGGGGCAAAGCTGCTGGCTCTGGGGGAGCCGGACGCCCCGGGCGACAGCTGCCGCGCTGCCGAGGAGATGCTGGCCGACGCCATCGTGGAGCCGCTGGCGCTGGGCGGGGCGATGGCCGAGGGCCTGCTGCCCATGCCGGCCTCCTATACGGCTCTGCTCTGGCCGCTGGAAGATGCGATGGCCCGCCTCCGTGCTGAGGTGAAGAACCTCCATCTGCCGGGCTGCCCTGACCCCAACGCCGAGAAATATCAGGCTCTGAGCCTCGCCGTAGAGAAGCTTCCGCCGGTGGAACAGCTGCTGGCGCAGTGGCTCCCGGATGCTGCCGGACGGTATCTTGTCCTCTGCGAGGATGATGCAGCGGCGGCGCAGACCGCAGAGCAGGCCGAGAAGCTGTTTGGTGCAGGAACGCATATTTATAAGGATGCAGAAGGCTTTGCGGCCGACGAAGCAGCTACCCTCCGGCTGCTGGTCTGTGCCAACGGCCCGGCGGTGCAGGCTCCTCTGGCCGGGATCTCGGGCGTGGTGCTGGTGCGCCGCAGCGCTGGACCGGCCGCATACCGGCAGATGCTGGCACGCGCCCTTGCAGCCTGCGGCAGTGTGCCGGTGGCAGAGCTGAGCGCGGCCTTTGAGGCGCTGACCTGTGTGCAGCAGCTGCGGAAGGAGTGCAGCGCGGCGGGGGCAGAAGCCTTCCCGCTGGAAGAGCCTCTCTCTGCCTGCCGCCGGGCTTACCGGCAGCTCCGCCGCGCGCTGGACTCCGACTGGGAGCGCTATTATGCCGCCGCAAAGCAGATGACCGCAGAGGGAAAGACGCTGGACGTGCCTCGCTCCTACCGCTTTGGGGGCGTGGCCGTGGGCCGCTGGCTGGAAAACCAGCGCCTTGTCCGGGCCGGAAAGAAAAAGGGACGCCTCACCGCCGAGCAGGCCGCCCGGCTGGACAAAATCGGCATGAACTGGAAAAAGCGGCTCGAGCTGGCGTGGGAGAACGGCTGTGCTTCGGCCCGGCGGTACCGCGGCAGCCACAGCGACCTGCTGGTGCCGGTCCATTATAAGGATAAGGACGGCTTTGCACTGGGCGAATGGATCGTCTACAACCGCCAGCGCTATCTGAGCGGGAACCTGCCGCCAGACCGCGTCGAACGTCTCGAAGCACTGGGCATGGTGTGGGACACCGGCAGCATCCTCTGGGAGAAGAGCTATGCCGCCGCCGTCCAGTATTATCTGGAAAATCACACGCTGGAAATTCCCGTCAAGTATGTCACGCCGGACGGCATGGCGCTGGGCGTCTGGCTGGGCAGTCAGCGTGCCGCTTATAAAGAAGGTGTGCTGACCGACGCCCAGATCGAAAAGCTGGAAGCGCTGGAAGTGGACTGGACGAACCGGAACGACCGCAAGTGGCAGACCGCCTACGAGGCCGCTGTGAAGTACCACACCGCCCACGGGAACCTCGACGTCCCCACCGAGTACGTCGACGAAGACGGCATCCTGCTGGGCAAGTGGGTGTCCCGCCAGCGGTACGCATGGCAGAACCCCGAGCGCAGCAGCGCCCGGGTGACGCCGGAGCGGAAAGCCCTGCTGGACGAGCTGGGCATGAACTGGGAAAAGACCGACTCGTGGCAGTACCGCTACGAGCTGGCTGTGGAATACAAAAAGGAGCACGGCAGTCTGGCCGTTCCGGCCCAGTACCGGACGGAGGACGGCATCTGGCTGGGCAGCTGGCTGTCCCGTCAGAAGCAGATGCTGCGGGAGGGCAAAAAGCTCTCCGCCGAGCGCCGCGCGGCCCTGAAAGAGCTGTTCAAGGGCGAAAAAGGCCGACGCCTCAGCGCCCCGGTGCCGCCCGCGTGCAGCGTGCGGGAGCAGAACTGGCTGGACAACTACCAGAGCGCCAGGCTCTACGCCGAGAAGAAGGGCAGCCTCCTCGTGCCTGCCGGATACGTGGACGAGAACGGCTTCCGTCTGGGCGTCTGGATCTCGAACCTCCGGGCTGCCCGCAAGGCCCGGCCCGGCTCGTTCCAGGTGACGCCGGAGCATATCGCTCTGCTGGATGCCATCGGGATGCAGTGGGACGCCCGGGAGGCCAAGTGGGCCGGGGCGTTCCGCCGTGCCGAAGAGTACTGCGCCGCCCACGGCAATCTGCTGGTGCCGGTGAACTATAAGACCGAAGACGGCTTCTGCCTTGGCGACTGGGTCCGCCGGATGCGCGAAAACTACGCCTGTGCCGAGAAAAAGCTGACGTCAGAGCGCATCGCAAAGCTCGAAGCGCTGGGCATGGTCTGGGTCGTGCCGCAGGAGGGCTGAGATATTGCATTTTAGGGCGGAGTGTGGTATACTTCACCTCGTCTGAATAGAAAACAGCAGGTGCCTGCCGCCGGGGTCTCGTCCCCGGCCGGGAGGGTAAAAGGGAAGCGGGTGCGAGTCCCGCGCGATCTCGTCACTGTGATAAGGGAGTCCGCTGCCTTGGCGCTCAGCGCCGGTCACTGGAGGCTTTGCCTCTGGGAAGGCGGCAGCGGGCGGTGAGCTTTCAGTCAGGAAACCTGCCCGCTGTTGGTACAGGAGCGTCCGGCTCCGGATCACGAGGAATTGGTCGTACCAAAAAGCCCGAACATTCAAAGGGTCTTTTTGCTGTGCCTTCCGCGCGGTAAAAAGGCTCTTTTTTCGTTTGAGCTGGCCCCCGTTTCGTACCCTTTCTATCGGAAACGTACATTCCACACAACAGAAAGGACTCAAACAATGCGTAAGGCAACCAACAAGAACTGGCAGCGCGTCACCGCCGCTGCCGCCGCACTGGCCCTGTGTGCCGGTGTCCTCACCGGCTGCGGTGCATCTTCTTCCACTGCCGCCAGCAGCACCGCCGCAAGCTCTGCTGCCGCCAGCGAAGTGAGCAGCGAGGAGGCTGATGAAATGGCAGCAAAGAACGTGGCAGATCTCATCGACGCCATCTATGTGCAGGAGCGCAACGAGAACACCGACGCTCAGTGTGAGGCTGCAAAGGCAGCATGGGACGCTCTGACCGACGCTCAGAAGGAGATGGTCGAGGGTGAAGAGGCTGACCCCGATTACTTTGGCCGCGACACCGGCGACGCCTCTAAGGACGACGCCCGCAACCAGGACAACATCGGCGACAAGGAGATCCTGGTCGTCAGCTTTGGCACCTCCTTCAACGACAGCCGCGCAGCGGACATCAAGGGCATCGAGGACGCCATCCAGGCCGCATATCCCGACTGGTCTGTCCGCCGTGCCTTCACCGCACAGATCATCATCAACCATGTTCAGGCCCGTGACGGCGAGAAGATCGACAACATGGAGCAGGCTCTGGAGCGCGCTGTTGCCAACGGCGTGAAGAATCTGGTCGTCCAGCCCACCCATCTGATGCATGGTGCGGAGTACGACGAGATGATGGAGATGGTGGACAGCTACCGCGATAAGTTCGAGTCCGTCGCCATCGCCGAGCCTCTGCTGGGCGAGGTGGGCAGCGATGCCACCGTCATCAACGCCGACAAGGAGGCTGTCGCCAAGGCCATCACCGCCGAGGCCGTCAAGACCGCCGGTTTCGACAGTCTGGACGCCGCTGCTAAGGACGGCACCGCTTTTGTCTTTATGGGCCACGGCACCTCTCACACCGCAAAGGTGAGCTACAGCCAGATGCAGTCTCAGATGAACGCTCTGGGCTACAAGAATGTCTTCATCGGCACCGTCGAGGGCGAGCCGGAGGAGACTGCCTGCGAGAACGTCATCGAGGCTGTCAAGGCCGCCGGTTACACCAAGGTCGTCCTGCGTCCCCTGATGGTCGTTGCAGGTGACCACGCCAACAACGATATGGCTGGCGACGACGAGGATTCCTGGAAGAGCCAGTTCGAGGCATCCGGCGAATTCGACTCTGTCGAGTGCCAGATCGCCGGTCTGGGCGAGGTCGCTGACATCCAGCAGCTCTACGTCGCACACACCAAGGCCGCTGTCGATTCCCTGAACGGCTGATTCTGATTCTATGATTGCCCGGAAAGGAGTGCCTTTTCGGGCAATTTCTTTTTCGGCCTGCTTTGAATTCGGGCCATTGCGTGTTATAATCTTTTCTGTAAAATAGATACTTCGAGGTATATCATCATGAAACTGAACCATAAATTTGCTCTTCTGCTGGCCGGTGCTGTGCTGGCTGGTTCTCTCACCGGCTGCGGCGCATCCGGCACCCCGGCCAGCTCTGCCGCTTCCTCCGAGGCTGCGGCTTCCTCCGCCGTGAGCGAGGCAGCTTCCGAACCGGCAGCAGAGGCTGCTCTGCCCGACGGCGTCTACACCGCCGACTTTGACACCGACAGCTCTATGTTCCATGCCAACGAGGCCAATGACGGCAAGGGGACCCTGACCGTGAAGGACGGTCAGATGACCTTCCACGTCAGTCTCGTCTCCAAGAAGATCGTCAACCTCTACGTCGGCATGGCCGCTGACGCCGAGGCCCACGAGGGGGACTGGCTCCAGCCCACCACCGACACCGTCACCTACTCCGACGGCCTGTCCGATGAGGTCTACGGCTTCGACATCCCGGTGAAGGCTCTGGACGAGGACTTCCAGCTGGCCATCCTCGGCTCCAAGGGCAAGTGGTACGACCATACCGTCCGTGTCGCCAACGCCCAGCCTGCTGCGGCGGAAGCACCTGCCGATGGCACCTACACCTGTGACGTGACCCTCGAGGGCGGCTCCGGCCGTGCCACCGTGGACAGCCCCGCTGCTCTGACCGTGACCGACGGCAGGATGACCGCCACCATCGTCTGGTCCAGCCCCAACTACGACTATATGCTGGTGGACGGCGAGAAGTATCTGCCCACCAACACCGAGGGCAACTCTACCTTCGAGATCCCCGTCGCGGCTCTCGACACCCCGCTGGATGTGGTGGGCGATACCGTCGCCATGAGCACCCCGCATGAGATCGAGTATACGCTGACCTTCGCCTCTGCATCCCTGACCGAGGCAAAGTAACGATGAAACGCCGCAATTTTCTGAAAGCCCTGCCTGCCGCCGCCCTCACCCTTGCGGGTTGCGGGCAGGCAGAGACCGCCCCGGCCAATACAGCATCCCTCGTGTTCGACCACAGCTATCCGCTGGACTATGCCACCCAGTTTTCCGCCGACTGCTATGAGGGCGGCTATGTGATGATCGACATCCCGGACGCCGGGCGGTTCCTCGTCGTCCCTGAAGGGGCAGCTGAGGTGGACGACCTGCCCGAAGATGTCGTTCTGCTGCGCCAGCCGCTGGATCATATTTATCTCGTCTCCACTTCGGTGATGGACCTCTTCGTTCATCTGGACGCGCTGGACAGCATCGCCCTCTCCGGCACGAAGGCCGAGGGCTGGTATGTGGAAGAGGCCAGACAGGCCATGCAGGAGGGCCGCATCGCCTACGCGGGCAAGTACAGCGCCCCGGACTATGAGCGCATCCTTGCCGCCGACTGCACCCTCGCCATCGAGAACACCATGGTGCTCCACGACCCCGAGGTCAAGGAGCAGCTGGAAAAGTTCGGCGTGCCGGTCCTCGTGGAGCGCTCGAGCTACGAGAGCGGCCCGCTGGCCCGGATGGAGTGGCTCAAGCTCTACGGCATCCTGCTGAATAAGACTGAGATGGCGGAAGAGGTCTTCCGCCAGAAGGTGGAGCAGGTGGCCCCTATCCTCGAGCAGGAGAATACCGGCAAGACCGTGGCCTTCTTCTCCATCACCACAAATAACCTCATCACCGTCCGCCGCTCCAGCGACTATGTGGCCCAGATGGTGGGGATGGCCGGCGGTGTCTACATCTTCGACGACCTCGAGGGGGAGACGTCGGCTCAGTCCACCATCAAACTGCCGCTGGAGACGTTCTACGCCCGGGCCAAAGACGCCGACGTCCTCATCTACAACAGCACCATCGAGGGCGTGATGGAGACCCGTGACCAGCTCATCGAAAAATGCCCGATGCTGGCAGATTTCAAGGCCGTCCAGTCCGGCGACTGCTGGTGTACGGCCCAGAGCCTCTTCCAGCAGAGCATGGAGCTGGCCGACCTCATCTCGGATATGAACCTTGTCTTCACCGAGGGCTCGCCCGACCCGGCGTCCCTCCGTTTCTTACAGCGCATCGTATAAAAAGGAGCTTTGTCATGACCACCACCCGCCGCCTCAGCCTCGCGTACCTCGCCCTCACGGCGGGGGTCGCGGTGCTGTTTGCACTCAATCTGTTCTGGGGCAGTGTGTCCCTGACGCCCGGCGCGGTGGCGGCGGCTCTGCTGGGCCGGGGCGAAGATGCGCTGGCCGTGGGCATCGTGCTCCAGCTCCGTCTGCCCCGGGCGGTCATGGTCGTGCTGCTGGGCGCGGCCCTCTCGGCTGCAGGCTACCTCCTGCAGACCTTCTTCGCCAACCCCATCGCCGGCCCCTTCGTCATGGGCGTGTCCAGCGGCGCAAAGCTGGCGGTGGCCCTGACGATGGTGGTGTTTTTACAGCAGGGGCTGCTCACCGGCTCGGCCACCCTCATCATCGCCGCCTTTGCAGGCTCGATGGCGGCGATGGCCTTTGTGCTGGTGGTGGCCCGGCGGGTGCCGCGGATGAGCATCCTCGTCATCTGCGGCATCATGATCGGTTATATCTGTTCGGCTGTCACCGACATCGTGGTGACTTTCGCTCAGGACTCCAACATCGTCAACCTCCACAACTGGTCGATGGGCAGCTTTTCCGGCATGACCTGGGCCAACGTGGGTGCAGCGGCCTGCGTGGTGCTGCCCGCGCTGGCGGCGGCGTTCCTGCTCTCGAAGCCCATGGCGGCCTACCAGATGGGCGAGAGCTACGCCAAAAGCGTCGGCGTACCGGTGCGGGCCTTCTCGACGGCCCTCGTGCTGCTTTCCAGCCTGCTTTCCGCCTGCGTGACGGCCTTTGCAGGCCCCATCTCCTTTGTGGGCATCGCGGTGCCGCATCTGGTCAAGAACCTGCTGGGCAGCGCAAAGCCCCTTTATGTCCTGCCGGGCTGCTGTCTGGGCGGGGCAGCGTTCTGCCTGCTCTGCGACCTCATTGCCCGCAGCCTGTTCGCGCCCACTGAGCTGTCCATCAGCTCGGTGACGGCGGTTTTCGGTGCGCCGGTGGTCATCTGGCTGCTGGTGCGCCGCCAGACACAGGAGGGCCGGGAATGAGCGATCCGAAATTCTACTGCTGCGCCGAGGACCTTGCCATCGGCTACGGCAAAACGCCCCTGATGGAGCATATCGGACTCGGCGTCGGGAAGGGGAGCATCCTCACCCTCATCGGCCCCAACGGCGCGGGAAAATCCACCCTGCTCAAGACGCTGGCAGCGCAGCTGGCCCCCCAAGGGGGCGCTGTCCTGCTGGACGGCAAAAGTCTCGCGGACTACTCCGGCCCGGAGCGCGCCCGCAAAATGGCCCTGATGGTGCCCCACACCCGCCGCACCGAGCTGACCACCTGCTTCGAGATGGCGTCCGCCGGGCGCTACCCCTACACAGGGCGGCTGGGTGTCCTCTCGGCGGAAGATAAGCGCCAGGTCCATGCCGCGCTGGCCCTCGTGGGGGCCGAGGCGCTGGCGGGCCGGGACTTCAACCGCATCAGCGACGGCCAGCGCCAGCGCGTCCTGCTGGCTCGGGCCATCTGCCAGCAGCCGGAGCTGATATTATTGGACGAGCCTACATCTTTCCTCGACATCAAGGGCAAGGCCGAATTGCTGGCCATCCTGAAAAGCCTCGCCCGGGACAAGAAGATGGCCGTCATCCTGAGCCTCCACGAGCTGGAGCTGGCGCAGAAAGTTTCCGACAAGGTCGTCTGCGTCTCGGCGGCGGGCGTCTCGGACGTCCTGACGCCGGAAGAGGCCTTTGCCCGGGAAAACATCTGCAAAATTTATGCTCTGACCGATGAGCAGTACGCATTCCTCTACGGCGAAGAAAAAGCGCCGGAGGAAAAGCGCCCGCTCTTTGAGCACTACGTCCGCAGCGGCCAGAAGCTCCTGCGCTGCGGCTATACCACCGGCACCTGTGCGGCGCTGGGCGCGGCGGGCGCGGCACGGCTGCTGCTCACCGGCCACACCCCCGAGACGGTGGCCCTCCGTACCCCGAAGGGCATCGTGGTGGAGGTGGAACCCATCTTCTGCCGCCTGTCCGGCGAGGGAGCTGAGTGCGCCATCCGGAAGGACGGCGGCGACGATGTGGACGTGACCACCGGCCTGCCGGTCATCGCCAGTGTTGCCCTCCGGCCCGAGCTGTCCGGCGAGGTGCGCATCCACGGCGGTGAGGGCGTGGGCCGGGTGACAAAGCCCGGTCTCGACCAGCCCGTGGGCGAAGCTGCCATCAACCACGTCCCCCGGGCCATGATAAAGGAAGCGCTGGAAAAAGAGGCCGAATCTGCCGGGTACGCGGGCGGCTTTGACGTCACCATCTCCATCGAGGGCGGGGCCGAAACGGCGAAGCGCACCTTCAACCCCCACATGGGCGTGGAAGGGGGCCTCAGCGTCCTCGGCACCAGCGGCATCGTCGAGCCCATGAGCCAGCAGGCCATCCTCGACACCATCCAGCTGGAAATGGGGCAGGCGGCGCTTCGGGCGGTCAGCCCCCGGCGGCTCATCCTTGCCCCGGGAAACTACGGCCTCGACTATCTCCACGAGAAGATGCCCGCCCTAAAGAATATCCCGGTGGTCAAGACCTCGAACTTCATCGGGGATACGATGGATATGGCAGCGGCATTCCACTTCGAAGAGGTGCTGCTGGTGGGCCACATCGGCAAGCTGGTCAAGCTGGCGGGCGGCGTCATGAACACCCACTCCCGCACAGCCGACTGCCGCACCGAGCTGCTCTGCGCCCACGCCGCCCTGTGCGGCGCGTCCCGGGACGTCTGCGCGGCCCTGATGAACGCGGCCACCACCGACGCCTGCATGGAGATCTTAGACGGAGCAGAGATGAGAGAGCCGGTGCTGTCCAGCCTGCTGGACGCCATCCAGCTCCACCTCGACCGCCGCGCCGCCGGGGCGTTCCGGGTGGGTGCGGTGCTCTTCTCGAATCAATACGGCCCGCTGGGCCAGACCAGAACTGCAAAGGAGCTGCTGGACGAATGGAAAAACGGATAGGCACTTTTTACGGCGTCAGCGTCGGCCCGGGCGACCCGGAGCTCATGACCCTGCAGGCTGTCCGCCGCCTCGAAAACTGTCCGGTCATCGCCGCGCCCCAGACCCCAAAGGGCGGGATGCTGGCGCTGGACATCGCAAAAGGTGCGGTGGAGCTGAGCGGCAAGACCATCCTGCCGCTGCGCTTCGCCATGAGCCTTGACCCGGCGGTGCAGAAAGCCGCCCACATCGAGGCGGCCCGGGCCGTGAAAGAATATCTCGACGCCGGGCAGGATGTCGCCATGCTCAACCTCGGCGATGTGTCCGTCTACGCCACGTTCGGTTATTTACAGGAGATCCTGGAGGCCGAGGGCTGCAAGACCGTGATGCTCCCCGGCGTGACGAGCTTCTGCGCCGCTGCGGCACGGCTGGGCCAGTCCCTGACGGGCGGCATGGAGCAGCCGCTGACCATTGCCCCGGGGCGCTGCGCCGCTGAGGTGCTGGCCGCACCGGGCGCGAAAGTGCTGATGAAATCGGGCCGTCAGCTGCCCGAGACGCTGGCCGCGCTGGCTGACGCCGGGCTTCTGAGCCGGAGCGCGATGGTCTGTAACTGCGGCCTGCCGAACGAGGAGGTCTGGCCCGACCTGGCCGATTATGACCCGGCCCGGTCGGCGGGATATTTCGCAACGATCTTGGTGAAGGAGGGGTAAGATATGGTCCATTTTGTAGGAGCCGGGCCGGGTGCGCCCGACCTCATCACCCGGCGGGGCGCGGCCCTGCTGGCCGATGCCGACTGCATCATCTACGCGGGCAGTCTCGTCAACCCGGCCCTGCTGGGGCTGGCGAAGCCCGGCTGTGCCATCTATAACAGCGCCGAGATGACGCTGGAACAGGTGCTGGACACCATCCGTGCCGCCGAAAAGGCTGGAGGCACCACGGTCCGCCTCCACACCGGCGACCCCTGCCTCTACGGGGCCATCCGGGAGCAGATGGACGCACTGGACGCCAACGGCATCCCTTATGACGACACCCCGGGCGTGTCCAGCTTCTGCGGCGCGGCGGCGGCGCTCTGTGCCGAGTACACCCTGCCCAACGTCAGCCAGACCGTCATCATCACCCGGATGGAGGGCCGCACTCCTGTTCCTGAGGCCGAACAGCTGGCAAAGCTGGCTGCTCACGGGGCCACCATGGTCATCTTCCTCTCCATCGGGCTGGTGGACAAAGTCCAGCAGGCCCTTCTCGGGAGCGGCGGCTACCGCCCCGATACCCCTGCCGCTGTGGTCTATAAGGCCACCTGGCCTGAGCAGAAGGTGGTGCGCTGCACCGTCTCCACACTGGCCGAGGAGACCCGCAAAAACGGCATCACAAAGACCGCCCTCATCGTCGTAGGCGACTTTCTGGGCGAAAATTACGAGCGCAGCAAGCTCTATGACCCCGCCTTTACCACCGAGTTCCGGCAGGGAACGGAGGCCGGGCAGTGAGCCGGGCATATCTGGCCTTTACCGCAAAAGGCGAAGCGCTGGCCCATCGGCTGGCGGAAGCTCTGCCCGGCAGCGTGAGCCGCTGCGGCGGAGACAGGACCCTGAAAGGCTGGACGGCGGAGCATTTTGCACAGGACGAGGCCCTGATTTTTGTGGGAGCTGTGGGCATCGCGGTGCGGGCCATCGCGCCCCACTGCAGGAGCAAGGCCGCCGACCCGGCGGTGGTGGTTGTGGACGAGGGCGGGAACTTCGCGGTGCCGCTCCTGTCGGGCCATCTGGGCGGTGCCAACGCGCTGGCCCGGGCGCTGGCAAAAGCGTGCGGCGCGGTGCCGGTCATCACGACGGCCACCGACGTCAACGGCCTCTTCGCCGTGGACCTCTGGGCCAAGGCCCAGAACTGCGCTGTCCTTGAGCCGGAGCGCATCAAGCGGGTCAGCGGCGCCCTGCTGGCCGGGCAGACGGTCCGGTACTGGTCGCCGTGGCCGGTGGCGGGGGAGACCCCCGCCGGCGTGGAAAAGGCTGACCCACCCGAAGCCGCCGACTTCGCCCTGACCCTCACGCCCCAGGGCGGGGCGCTCCACCTCGTCCCCCGCATCGGGGTGCTGGGGGTGGGGTGCCGCCGCGGCACGACGGCCCGCCAGCTGGAAGAAGCCTTTGCGGCGTTCTGTGCCGCGTCCGGCCTCAGCCCGGCGGCGGTCTGCGCCGCCGCCAGCATCGACCTGAAAAAAGATGAGCCGGGTCTTGCAGCGTTCTGCAAAGCCCACGGCTGGCCCATCACGTTCTATCCGGCCGACGAACTGCGGGCCGTGCCGGGACAGTTCACCCCGTCGGCCTTTGTGGCAAGTGTCACCGGCGTGGACAACGTCTGTGAGCGCTCGGCGGTAAAAGCCTCGGGCGGGACGCTCCTTCTGCCCAAAACGGCAGGCGGCGGCGTGACGCTGGCGCTGGCCGTCCGCCCCTTTGCACCCGATTGGAGGACAGAGCAATGAGTGAGAGTAAAAAGACCGTGTTCGTCGTGGGGCTTGGCCCCGGCGGCGGACAGTTTCTGACCGTGCAGGCGCAGAGCGCCTTGCAGCAGGCCGAGGTGCTGTGCGGCTATACGGTCTACATCGACCTTGTGCGCCCCCTCTACCCGGAAAAAGAGTGCTACACCACCGGCATGACCCGGGAGATCGACCGCTGCCGCTGGGCGTTGGATACCGTCCGGGCGGGTCGGGACGTGGCGCTGGTCTGCTCCGGCGACGCCGGGGTCTACGGCATGGCCAGCCCGCTGCTGGAGCTGGCCGAAGAGTACCCGGACGTCAACGTGGAGATCGTCCCCGGCCTGACCGCCGCCCTCAGCGGCGGGGCGGTGCTGGGTGCGCCGCTGGCCCACGATTTCTGCGTCATCTCGCTGTCGGACCGCCTCACGCCGTGGGAGGTCATCGAAAAGCGGCTGGCCTGCGCCGCTCAGGGCGATTTCGCGCTGGCGCTGTACAATCCCTCCTCCAAGGGCCGCCCGGACTATCTGCGCCGGGCCGTGGACGTCCTGCTGGCAAACGGCAAAGCTCCGGACACCCTCTGCGGTTCTGTGCGGAACATCGGCCGGGAAGGGCAGGAAAAGCACATCCTGACCCTCAGCCAGCTCCGGGATACCGAGGTGGATATGTTCACCACCGTCTTTGTGGGCAACGCCGCCACCCGCGCGCTGAGCGGGCGGATGGTCACGCCGCGGGGGTACCGCCGATGAAGGTCGTCGTTTTCAGCGGCACCACCGAGGGGCGGGAGCTTTCCCGCCAGCTGGCGGCGCTGGGCATCGAAGTCACCGTCAGCGTGGCCACCCCGCTGGGGCAGGAAGAGCAGGGGAGCACCCCCGGCGTCACCGTCCGGTGCGGGCGGCTCCTGCCCGATGAGATGGCCGCGCTCTTGGGGGATGCCGCCCTCTGCATCGACGCCACCCACCCCTACGCAGTGGAGGCGACCAAAAACATCAAAGCAGCGGCAGAGAAGGCCGGGGTGGAATATCTCCGCCTGCTGCGCCCGGCCAGTCCGCTGCCGGAAAACTGTCTCGTCTTTGAGAGCGCAAAGCAGGCGGCAGAAGCGCTGGCTGCAGAAGAGGGGAATCTTCTGCTGGCCACCGGGGCCAAGGAGCTGGCGCAGTTCGCGGCCATCCCGCCCGAGCGGCTCTACCCCCGCGTCCTGCCCACGCTGGAAAGCATCGCGGCCTGCGAGGCGGCGAACATCCCCCACCGCAACATCATCGCCATGCAGGGTCCTTTCAGCTTTGCCCTCAATCAGGCCATGATGGAGCAGTTCCATATCCGCTGGCTCGTCACAAAGGACGGCGGCGCAGCCGGAGGCTTCGACGAAAAAGCCGCCGCCGCCTCTGCCGCCGGGGCGCAGCTGGTGGTCATCCGCCGCCCGCCCGAGCAGGGCGAGACGGCTTCTGAGGTGCTGAAACGCTGCAAGGAGATGATAAGATGAACGTGACACTCATCGGCATGGGCTCCGGCCAGCCGGAGAACCTGACCCTTCAGGGCCTGGCCGCACTGCGGCAGGCCGACCTCATCCTGGGCGCACGGCGTCTGCTGGCAGTTCTGCCTGCCGGCTGCACCGAGAACCGCGCCGCCGCCTACCGCCCCGACGAGGTGGCAGAGCTGCTGCAGACTTCCGGCGCGGAGAACGCCGTGCTGGTCTACAGCGGCGACACCGGCTTTTACTCCGGCGCGTCCTCCATGATGGAAAAGCTGGAGGCCCTCGGCGTCCGCGCCCGGGTGCTGCCCGGCCTTTCCAGCATCCAGCTGCTGGCGGCGGCGCTGGGCCGTCCGTGGCAGGGGTGGAACCTTGTTTCGGCCCATGGCCGCACCTGTGACCCGGTGGCCGAGTGTATGCAGGGCAGACCCACCTTCTTTCTCACCGGCGGCAGCGAAGACCCCGCCACCCTCTGCGCCCAGCTGGAGGCAGAGGGCTTCGGGGATGTGCAGGGCGTCGTGGGCCAGTGCCTCGGCACGCCGGAAGAGAAGATCTTCCGCGGCAGCGTCAAAGAGCTGGCCGCAGGCCGCTTCAACAGCCTGAGCGTCCTTCTCGTGGAGGCGGCGGAGGTGCTGCCCCGCCGCGCCCCGGGCCTGCCGGACGAAGCCTTCGAGCGGGGCGACGTTCCCATGACCAAGCAGGAAGTCCGGGCCGCTGTGCTGGCGAAGCTGGCCGTCCGCCCGGAAGACATCCTGTGGGACGTGGGGGCCGGGACGGGCAGCGTCAGCGTGGAGCTGGCATTGGCCGCGCCCCGGGGCCGGGTGTACGCGGTGGAGTGCAGGCCGGAGGGCTGCGCGCTCATCAAAGCCAACCGCGAAAAATTCAGGACCCGGAACCTCGTCCTCGTGGAGGGGCTTGCCCCCGACGCCCTTTCGGACCTGCCCGCGCCGGACGCTGTCTTCATCGGCGGCAGCAAGGGCAGCCTTGCCGCCATCGTGGACGCCGCGCTGGATAAGAACCCCGACGCCCGCATCTGCGTGTCGGCCATCGCCCTTGAGAGCCTTTCGGCGGCGGTGGCCGCGCTGACGGCCAAAGGCCGGAATGTGCAGGTGAGCCAGATCGCCGTCAGCCGGGCAAAAGCCGTGGGAGGGCTGCACCTCATGATGGCCCAGAACCCCATCTACCTCATCACAGGAGAATGACATGATACAGTTTCTGCTGGCGGCACCCCGCTCGGGCAGCGGCAAGACCACCATGACCTGCGCCCTGCTCATGGCGCTGAAGCGGCGGGGCTGTGCGCCCTGCGCCTTCAAGAGCGGGCCGGACTACATCGACCCCATGTTCCACCGGGCTGTGCTGGGGGTGGAGAGCCGCAACCTCGACCTCTTTTTTTCTGCACCCGATACGGTGCGCACCCTCTACGCGAGGGGGGCCGCCGGCCACGGTGCGGCGGTGTGCGAGGGGGCCATGGGCTTTTACGACGGCCTCGGGGGCGTGAGCGACAGAGCCAGCGCGTGGCATCTGGCCGACACGCTGGGCCTGCCGGTGCTGCTGGTGGTGGAGCCAAAGGGGCAGAGCCTGACGCTGGCCGCAGAGTTGAAGGGGCTCGTAAACTTCCCCACCCCCAGCCACATCGCAGGCATCCTGCTGAACAACTGTACGGCACGGATGCACGCTCTGCTGGCCCCGATGCTGGAAAAAGAGACGGGTCTGCCGGTGCTGGGCTTTCTGCCGAAACTCCCGGAGGCCGTCATCGGTTCCCGCCATCTGGGCCTCTATACGGCAGCGGAAGTGGAAAATTTACAGCAGAAGCTGGCCCTTCTGGCCGACGCGGCGGAGGAGCACATCGACTGGCCCCGCCTGCTGGCCCTCTGCGAAAAGGAGCCGCCCGCCCTGCCGGTGCAGCCGGAGACGCCTCCGGCCCGCGTCCGCATCGCCGTGGCGCAGGACGAGGCGTTCTGCTTTACCTACGCCGAGACGCTGGAGGCCTTCCGGGACGCCGGGGCAGAGGTGGTCTTTTTCAGCCCCCTCCGCGACACGGCTCTGCCGGAAAACATCGGCGGGCTGTATCTGCCCGGCGGCTACCCGGAACTTCATGCAAGAGAATTAAGTGAAAATACCTCGCTTCTGCGCGAGATAAAGCAAAAAATCGAGTCCGGTCTGCCCACAGCGGCCGAGTGCGGGGGCTTCCTCTATCTGGGGCAGAGCCTTACGGACGCCGAGGGGCAGAGCTGGCCGATGACGGGCGTCCTGCCGGGCGAAGCAAAAGATGCCGGACGTCTCGTCCGCTTCGGCTACGCCGCGCTGAGCGCAGACTCGGACAGTATGCTCTTCCGGGCCGGGGAGAGCTTTCCCATCCACGAATTCCACCACTGGGATTCCACCGCCAACGGCACGGCCCTCGCGGCAAAAAAGCCGGTGGGCGGCGCAGCGTGGCGGTGCGGATTTGTAAACGAGCATTTCTATGCGGGCTTCCCGCATTTGTACTGGGCGGGTACGCCCCTGCCGCAGCGCTTTGCCGCCGCGGCTGAAAATTACAGGAGAGACCATGACTGAGACAGAACTCGCCGCCCTCTGTGCGGCCATCACGCCGCCGGACGAAGCCGCCCGGGCGGCGGCGCACGCCCACTGGGCCAGCCTTGCAAAGCCGCTGGGCGGGCTGGGCGGATTGGAAACGACCATCGAGGATGCCGCCGCCCTCACCGGCAGCGCAAAGCTGGATATTTCCCGCCGGGCGGTGCTGGTGCTCTGCGCCGATAACGGTGTGGTGGCCCAGGGCGTCAGCCAGACCGACAGCAGCGTGACCCGCGCCGTGGCTGAGAACCTCGCCGCCCGCCGCACCAGCGTCTGCCGGATGGCACAGACCGCCCGGTGCGAGGTGGTGCCGGTGGATATGGGCATCGCGGGCGACCCGGTCCCGGGCGTCCTCGACTGCCGCATCGCCCCCGGCACAGCGGACTTCACCCTCGGCCCGGCTATGAGCAGGGCTGAGGCTGTGGAGGCCATCGGCAGGGGCATCCGGCTGGTGCAGGAGCAGAAGAAAGCGGGCGTCGGCCTGCTGGCTACCGGTGAGATGGGCATCGGCAACACCACGACGTCCAGCGCCGTGGCCGCTGTGCTGCTGGGCCAGCCCGTCGAAGCGATGACGGGCCGGGGCGCGGGCCTTTCGGACGAGGGACTTGCCCGGAAGATCGACGCCATCCATCGCGGCATCGCAAAAAATCAGCCCGACTCTGCCGATGCACTGGACGTGCTGGCAAAGCTGGGCGGTTTCGATATTGCCGGGCTCTGCGGCGTCTTCCTCGGCGGTGCGCTGGAAGGTGTGCCGGTGCTGGCCGACGGCTTCATCAGCTGTGTGGCGGCGCTCTGCGCTGTCCGGTTCTGCCCGGCTGCGGCCAAGGCTGTTTTTGCAAGCCATTGCTCCACCGAGCCGGCCGCAAAGCTGGTGCTGGACGCTCTGAACAAAAAAGCCCTCATCACGGCGGGCCTGCATCTGGGCGAAGGCACCGGCGCGGTGGCTGCCATCCCGCTGTGGGACATGGCGCTGGCCGTCTACGATGGCTGTTATTCCTTTGAAGAGGGCGGCATCGAAGCCTACACGCCGCAGGGAGGCGAAGGATGCTGACGCTGGTGCTCGGCGGCGCGGCCAGCGGCAAGAGCGCCTACGCCGAGAGCCTTGTGCTCAAGACCGGCCTGCCCCGCTATTACCTCGCCACCATGCAGGTCTGGGATGCCGAGTGCGCCGCCCGGGTGGAAAAGCACCGGAAAATGCGGGCGCAAAAGCAGTTCGAAACGCTGGAATGCCCGCTCCACCTCGACCGTCTGGCTCTGCCCGGCCGGGGGACCGTCCTGCTGGAAGACCTCGGCAACCTCGTCGCCAACGAGCTTTACAGCCCCGGCGGGGCAGGAAAGCACACCGCCGAGGCCGTTTTGGCCGGGCTGGAACGCCTCGCCGCCGGGTGTGACGAGCTTATCGCCGTATCGAACGAGGTGTTCAGCGGCGGTGCCGACTACGCAGGCGACACCGACCAGTATCTGCTGGCGCTGGCGCAGGTGAACAACGCTTTCGCCGTCCGGGCGGACAACGTCTGCCGGGTGGTCTGCGGCCTGCCGGTGTACTACAAAGGGGGAGAAAAGCTGTGACTGTTTTGCAGACCATCGCGGTGGCTTTTGCGATGTTTTCGGCCCTGCCGGTGCCGCAGTTCGAGTGGAACGAAAAAAATATGCGGTACGCCATGTGCGCCTTCCCCCTCATCGGGCTGGTGTGCGGCGGGCTGTGGTGCCTCTGCGGCGTCCTGCCCCTGCCGGAGCTGGCCCGGGCGGCGGCGTTCTGCCTCGTGCCGGTGGCCGTCACCGGCGGCATCCATCTCGACGGCTACGCCGACACCTCGGACGCCCTCTCGAGCTACGGCGACCGGGAAAAAAAGCTTGAGATCCTGAAAGACTCCCACTGTGGGGCCTTTGCTGTCATCCGGCTGTGCTGCTACTTTGCGGCTTACTTCGGCCTCTGCGGCAGTGTGCGGTTCACGCCCCGGGCGGGCCTGTGCTGGACGCTGGCGCTGGTGCTGGAACGGGCGCTGTCGGGCTTTGCCGTGGCGGCGTTCCCGCTGGCGAAGGACACCGGCCTCGCCCACACCTTCGCCACAGCGGCCGACAAGCAGACCGTCCGCCGCTTCCTCTGCGGCCTGTCGGCTCTGCTCGTCCTGGCGCTGACGGCGCTGGGCGGCGGCGGGCTGGCGGCAGCAGCGCTTCTGGCACTGTGGCGCTATGATTCCGTGGCCAAAAAGCAGTTTGGCGGCATCACCGGCGACCTGGCCGGGTGGTTTTTGCAGCGGGCCGAGCTGTGGATGCTGGCGGCGCTGGCCGTCAGCCAGTGGGGAGGAGTGCTGTAAATGATGTTCATTACAGGGCCGCTCTACAGCGGCAAGCGCACCTTTGCGCGGAACTTCCGGGGCAGCGTCATCGCCGATGTGCAGGACGCCGCCGCCGAGACTCAGACCCCGGAGCAGCTCGAAACGCTGGCCCGGGAGCTGGCGGAATATGATATTGTCATCGCCACCGAGGTCGGCGGCGGTGTTGTCCCGATGGATGCTGAGGAGCGCGCCGGGCGGGAGGCCGCCGGACGGCTGGCCTGCCTGCTGGCAGAGCGCGCCGACTGCGTGGTGCAGATGTTCTGCGGCATCCCGACGGTATTGAAAGGAGAATTACCCCAATGTTGATCTATCTGCTGCGTCACGGCCTGACCGAATACAACGCCCAGAAGCGCTATCAGGGCCAGCGCGACATCCCGCTCTCGGCGGAGGGCCTGAGCCAGCTGCGCCGGGCCGACATCGACCCGAAGGTGGTCTATATCACCCCGCTGCAGCGGACAGCCCAGACGGCCCGGGTGCTCTTCCCGGAGGCAGAGCTTGTGGTCGTGAAAGACCTGCAGGAGATGTGCTTCGGCAGCTTCGAGGGCAAAAACTACGTCGAGATGGAGCACGACGCCGATTATCAGGCGTGGGTGCAGGCCAACTGCGAGAGCAAATGCCCCGACGGTGAGCGGAAGGACGACTTCTCGAACCGCATCTGCAGCGCCTTCTCTGCGCTGGTGGACAAGGCGCTGGCCGACGGCGAAGAGCTGCTGGTCATCCTGGCTCACGGCGGCACCCAGATGGCGGCCATGGAGCGGTACGCCCTGCCCAGGCGCGATTATTATGCGTGGTGCGGCCCCAACGCAGGCGGCTATGTGCTGGATGCCGCCGACTGGGCCGAGAAGCGCCAGCTCCGCCTCGTGAAGACCGTGCAGTACACGAAAGACGCGGAGGCCGGCGTATGATGACCGCCTCCTGGGCTGTGCTGGGAGGCTTCGTGCTGGACGCCATTTTCGGCGACCCGGCGTGGCTGCCCCACCCGGTGGTGTACATGGGCAAAGCCATCTCCCGGCTGGAAAAATTCCTCCGCTCCCGCCTGCCCAAAACGCCGCAGGGCGAGCTGCTGGGCGGTGCGGTGGTGGCGTTCTGCCTGCCGGTGGGGACGCTGTTGCTCACGGGCCTTGTCTGCTGGGGCGCGGCGATGCTTCACCCCCTGCTGGGGCTTGCCGTCCAGATGTTCTGGTGCGGGCAGGCGCTGGCCGCAAAGGGACTGGTGCAGGAGAGCACGAATGTCTATGCCGAGCTGAAAAAAGGCAGCCTGCCCGCCGCCCGGAAGGCTGTGAGCCGCATCGTGGGCCGCGACACGGAAGCCTTGACCGCCGAGGGCGTGACCAAAGCGGCGGTGGAGACGGTGGCCGAGAACGCCAGCGACGGCGTCATCGCGCCGCTGCTCTATATGCTGCTGGGCGGTGCGCCGCTGGCCCTGACCTACAAGGCCATCAACACCATGGACAGTATGCTGGGCTACAAAAACGAAAAATATCTCTACTTTGGCCGTGCGGCGGCAAAGCTGGACGATGTGGCAAACTATATCCCGAGCCGTCTGGCGGCGCTGCTCTGGATCATGGCAGCGGCGTTCACCCGCAATGACGCCAAGGGCGCGTGGCGTATCTGGCGGCGGGACCGCCGCAATCACGCAAGCCCCAACAGCGCCCAGACTGAGAGCGCCTGCGCGGGCGCGCTGGGCGTCCAGCTGGCCGGGCCGGCCTACTATTTCGGCGAGTACTACCCGAAGCCCACCATCGGCGATCCGCTGCGGCCCATCGAGCCGGAGGATATTCTGCGGGCAGATCGGATGATGTATGTAGCCAGCGGGTTTGCGCTGGCGTGGGGATGTGCGATACGGGGGTTCTTGGGATGAAACAACTGGTCCACGGCGGTGACTGGATGGGCTACCGCGAACGCTTTGGCCGCGACGCGCTGGATTTTTCGGCGAACGTCAGCCCCCTCGGTCTGCCCGAAGGGGTGGCGCAGGCCATCCGGGAGGCTCTGGCGGAGGCCGACCGCTACCCCGACCCCCTCTGCCGCACCCTGCGTGCGGCGCTGAGCCGGGCCGAGGGCGTGCCGCCGGAGCATATCTTCTGCGGCAACGGCGCGGCGGACCTCATCTTCCGGCTGGTCTGGGCCGTAAAGCCCCATAAGGCGCTGGTGACAGCCCCGACTTTTGCCGAGTACGCCTCTGCATTGGATACGGTGGGGTGCGAAGTGAAACGCTTCTTCCTCGATGAAGCAAATGATTTCGCCCCGACGGACGCCCTCGTGGACGCTGTGGACGAGAGCATCGACATGGTGTTCCTCTGCCAGCCGAACAACCCGACGGGGCAGCTGGCCTCACCCGAACTGGTGAAAAAGCTGCTGCGCCGGTGCGGGGAGTGCCGCACGATTTTGGCCGTAGATGAGTGCTTTCTGGACTTTCTGCCCGACGCCGACGTGTGGACCGCGAAGCCTCTGCTGGAAAGTGGGAACCTCGTCATCCTGAAAGCTTTCACCAAGCTCTACGGCATGGCCGGCGTCCGGCTGGGTTACTGCCTCTGCAGCGACGAAACGCTTCTGGAAAAAATGCAGACAGCGGGCCAGCCGTGGGCCGTGTCCAGTCTGGCCCAGGCGGCAGGCGTCGCGGCCCTGAAAGAAACCGCTTATGTGGACGAGGTGCGCGCGCTCATCGCCCGGCAGCGGCCCGTTCTGACGGCGGGCCTGCGAGCGCTGGGTCTGCGGGTCATCGACGGAAAGGCGAACTATCTGCTCTTCCGCGCGCCCGCCGACCTGAACGAGAGGCTTCGCCCGCTGGGAACACAGGTGCGCAGCTGCGCGAATTATCCGGGCCTCGGGCCGGAGTGGTACCGCACGGCGGTGCGCACGGCCCCCGAGAACGCCCGGCTGCTGGAACTTATGAAAGAGGTGCTGGGATGAGCAGGGCAAAATGCATCATGGTGCAGGGCACGATGAGCGGTGCAGGCAAAAGCCTGCTCTGCGCGGCGCTCTGCCGCATCTTTGCGCAGGACGGCCTGCGCGCCGTGCCGTTCAAGAGCCAGAACATGGCTCTGAACAGCTTCGTCACCAAGGACGGCCTCGAGATGGGCCGGGCGCAGGTGGTGCAGGCGCAGGCCGCCGGTGTCGAGCCGGACGTGCGGATGAACCCCATCCTCCTGAAGCCCAGCAGTGACGTGGGCAGTCAGGTCATCGTCAACGGCGAGGTGCGGGGCCAGATGAAAGCGTCGGAGTATTTCCGCACGAAACGGCAGCTGGTGCCGGACATCCTGAAGGCGTATGACAGCCTCGCCGAGGAGGCTGACGTCATCGTCATCGAGGGTGCGGGCAGCCCGGCGGAAATCAACCTCAAGAGCGAGGACATCGTGAACATGGGCCTCGCCGAAATGGTGGACGCGCCGGTGCTTCTGGTGGGCGACATCGACCGGGGCGGCGTGTTCGCCCAGCTCTACGGCACGGTGGAGCTGCTGGAAGAAAAAGAACGCCGGCGCATCAAGGGGCTTGTCATCAATAAATTCCGTGGAGACGTGGAGATCCTGCGCCCCGGCCTTTCGATGCTGGAAGAAAAGACCCATCTGCCCGTGGTGGGCGTCGTGCCGTACCTGAAAGTGGACATCGAGGACGAGGACTCCCTGAGCCAGCGCCTCGAGATGCGGGACGGCAAAAAGCCGCTGGACGCGGCGATCATCCGTCTGCCGCATCTGTCCAATTTTACGGACTTCATGCCGCTGGAACAGCACCCGCTGCTGGGCGTGCGGTATGTTTCGAACGCTCATGAGCTGGGCGCACCCGACCTCATCCTGCTGCCGGGGACGAAAAACACGGTGGACGACCTGCTCTGGCTGCGGCAGTGCGGGCTGGAAACGGCTCTGCTCAAGCTGGCCGCAAAAGGCACGCCGGTGCTGGGCGTCTGCGGCGGCTACCAGATGCTGGGCCAGACCCTCGACGACCCCACCGGCAGCGAGAGCGGCCGGCAGCAGACTCTGCGGGGGCTGGGTCTGCTGCCCACCCGGACCGTGTTCAGCGAGCAGAAGCGCCGCGCACAGGTCAAAGCGACCGTCGCCGCCGCCCCCTTTGCGGGTGCAGAGCTGGAAGGCTACGAGATCCACACCGGCGTGACCGAGGCTGAGGGCGAACCCTTCGCCCACTACCCCGACGGAGGCCGGGAGGGCTGCGTGCAGGGCAATGTGTTTGGCACCTACCTCCACGGTCTGTTCGACACCGGCACGCTCACCGAGGCACTGGTGGGCTGGCTCTGCCGCCGGAAGGGCATCGACCCCTCCGACGCGGCCCTCATCCCGATGGAAGAGTACCGCCGCCAGCAGTTCGACATCCTGGCCGACGGCGTGCGCGGGGCGCTGGATATGGACGCGGTGTATGCCGCGATGGGAATGGAGAAGCGCTGAATGGAACAGGGACTTTTGCATCTGTACTGGGGCGACGGAAAGGGGAAGACCACCGCCGCTATGGGTCTTGCGCTCCGTGCGCTGGGGTCCGGGAAGCGGGTGGTCATCGTCCAGTTTTTGAAGGGCGGGAACAGCGGCGAGATCCCGCTTCTGGCCCAGCTTGGCGCGGAGATCTACCGGGGCAAGGCCGGGCAGAAATTCGTCTTTCAGATGACGCCGGAGGAAAA
>OIGK01000094.1_pt1 | contig 38147 bp, 28 predicted proteins | sample 1582301 | NCBI WGS metagenome assembly OIGK01 (sample SAMN02674607, study PRJEB24791) | human gut metagenome, SKBSTL069 | isolation source: stool | host: Homo sapiens | place: USA | reverse complement strand
AGTCATCGGGCATTATCTGAACATAAAACACTATCAATAAGTTGGAGTCATTACCGAAGCCTGAAACCTCTCACAGAAATTATATTTAAAGATGAGTTTGCTGCGGTCATTCCTGACAATGATAGTACTCAGGCGGCATGTGCAAAACGCCTCAACATTCCCGAAATGAATGGACGTTATTTCAATGCAGGCGTTATCTATGTCAATCTTAAAAAATGGCATGAAGCAAATTTGACACCGTATTTACTCAAACTTTTACGAGGGGAAACTAAATATGGCTCTCTTAAATATTTAGATCAGGATGCGTTGAATATCGCATTTAATATGAATAATATCTACCTTGCGAAGGATTTTGATACTATTTATACCCTGAAAAACGAACTTTATGATCGTAGTCATCGAAAGTATCAGCAAACCATTACCGATAAAACAGTGTTGATTCACTATACAGGGATAACTAAACCATGGCATAGCTGGGCTGGATATCCGTCTGCATCATACTTTAATATCGCGCGTGAACAATCTCCCTGGAAGAAATATCCTCTTAAAGAGGCGCGGACTGTTGCAGAAATGCAGAAACAATATAAGCATCTGTTTGCCCATGGTGAGTATATAAAAGGCATAACTTCATTAATTAAGTACAAGCTTAAGAAATAAATTACTCTTATGATTACAAGTATACGTTATCGCGGCTTCTCATTTTATTACAAAGATAATGATAATAAATATAAAGAAATCTTTGATGAAATACTGGCCTATAATTTTAAAACAGTAAAAGTATTACGTAATATTGATGATACCAAAGTATCGTTGATTGATACGAAATATGGTCGCTATGTTTTTAAAGTCTTTGCTCCGAAAACGAAAAGGAATGAACGTTTTTTTAAATCTTTTGTAAAAGGTGACTACTATCAGAATTTGATCGTTGAAACCGATCGTGTCAGAAGTGCAGGTCTTACTTTTCCTAATGATTTTTATTTTCTGGCTGAGCGTAAATTTTTCAACTATGCCAGTGTTTTTATCATGCTTATCGAGTATGTCGAGGGCGTAGAGCTCAATGATATGCCGATTATTCCAGAAAATGTTAAAGCAGAAATTAAGGCTTCAATGGAAAAATTGCATGCCTTAAATATGCTATCGGGCGACCCACACCGGGGTAACTTTATCGTTAGTAAAGATGGTGTCAGGATAATTGACCTATCCGGTAAAAGCTGTACGGCAGAGCGTAAAGCTCGTGATCGTCTGGCCATGGAACGTCACCTGGGTATTGCCAACGAAATAAAAGATTATGGCTACTATTCAGTAATCTACAGAACCAAACTACGCAAATTTATTAAAAAATTAAAAGGCAAAGCGTAAACCACACAGTCAAAACGGAACCAACATGGATTTATTAGCTGAGAGTATTACTGAAGTCACTGTCTCTGGGAAAATTACTAACACCGATCGTGTGTTAAATATCGCTTACGGTATTGACCGCAACTTTTTATTTGGTGCGGCAGTATCTATGCAATCAGTTATTATGCATAACCCGGACCTTGCGGTTAAGTTTCATCTCTTTACCGACTACATTGATGAAGATTATCTACAACGTGTTAACGCTTTTACCAGCAAAAATGCTAACGTTGAAGTAAGAATTTATAAAGTCTCCAGTGCCTTTATTGATATCTTCCCCAGCCTGAAACAGTGGTCTTATGCAACATTCTTCCGTTTAGTTGCGTTCCAGTATCTGAGTGAAGTTATTGAAAATCTGTTATATATCGATGCTGATGTCATCTGTAAAGGCTCATTAGCTGGATTGCTTGATATTAATTTTGATGGCGATAAGTTCGCAGCTGTTATTAAAGATGTGCCTTTTATGCAGGAAAAACCAGCGAAGCGTCTGGCTATAGAGGGACTTCCAGGTAATTATTTCAACGCCGGTGTAGTATATCTGCAGCTTGAAGCATGGGCGAAAAATGATTTTATGAATAAAGCCATTGCTATGCTGGCAAGTGACCCGCAGCATACGAAGTATAAATGCCTTGATCAGGATATTTTAAATATTCTGTTCTTTGGTCATTGTATTTTTATTAGCGGCGATTATGATTGCTTTTATGGCATTGACTATGAGTTAAAAAATAAAAGCGATGAAGATTATAAAAAGACCATTACCGATGATACTAAGCTGATTCATTATGTTGGCGTAACGAAGCCCTGGAACGACTGGACGAATTATCCCTGCCAGAAGTATTTTAATGAGGCTTATCAGGCTTCTTGCTGGAATGATGTGGCGTTTATTCCAGCCACGAATGAAAAGCAGTATCAAGTGAAATCCAGACATTTGAAAAGAAATGGTAATATTGCATCTTCATTTTACTATTTCATGCTCTATTATAGTAAGAAAATAGCGCGTAAGCATTTTTCCAAATAATTATTAAGATTAATCACCCAGAGATTTTTTAATGAACTTGCCCATTTATATTGTCTCACTTAAAAGAGATATTGAGCGAAGAAATAAAATAAATGATGTTTTTCATCGATTAAATATTAATTTTGATTTTTTTGATGCCATAGATGCTAAAGACCCTCAAAATAAAGAAATTATTGATAAAATGAGATTAAGTGGTGTCGGCGCAGAAATGACTGATGGAGAAATTGCTTGTACATTAAGTCATCAGCTTATATATAAGGATATGATAGATAAAAATATAGAATGGGCAGTCATTCTCGAGGATGATGTTATCGTCAATGAGAAATTTAAAAAATTTCTGCAATATTTTAATCTTCCTGAAAAAGACAAGTTAAAACATAATAATTTGTATTTGCTTGGAGGACAGAAAGGATTACATGATTATCCGGTATTGGGGCAAAGCCTTTTTAGTAAAGTTAAGGTAAGTACTTGTACTTTTCGGCGTGTTAATTTCAATAAAAATAAAATTCGTCGTACATGTTCATATTTGATGAATAAAGATATGGCACAAAAGTTGCTCAAATTGACAAAGGATTATGGCACCTATCGAGCTGATAGCTGGAAGTTAATGCATCAACATAATATTATAAAAGAGTTTTATTTAGACGAAATAATATTACATCCTATTTTAAATGAGTTTAATAGTCATCTTGAAAGTGAAAGGCTATTAACATCGGAAAAAAAACAACCTAGAACAAGGCTTCAGAAAAGAATGAAGTTTATACGCTCCTGGATAAAGGTGGCTTTTTTTTCTCTTTTGAAATGAGATTGTTAATTTCAATTTGTTGTGAGATATTAACGTGGAAGTAAAAATTGAGCAATTTCGAAATAATAGCTGTAATTTTATTTTTTTATTGTATTTAATCGGTTTGTTGTTTGTGCCAATTGATCTTAATATCACCACTAAAATAATTAATGCGACAGGTGCATTTTCTCTTTTCTTATTAATTGTAAATAAAAAGCACAATTATAATAAAAATGTCATTATATTAATTCTTGGTTTACTTCTTTTGGGTGCAATGAACCTTATATGGTATGAATTTTATAAAACAGAAGATGTAGTATATAGAAATGCTTATCGAGGCTACCTTGAGTCTGGAAAACTATTAGTATTTAGCTCGTTGACATTTTTATTACTAAGTAAAAATAAATTCAGGCAAAATGAAAAACTACATTTTATTTCAGCTATCTTAGTTCAAATAATCATGCTATGTAGAGCATATTATCAAGGGATATATTTGCATGCAGACCGCATTCCCCTCTCCGCCATGAATGGGAATATTGGTCAGATGGGGGCAGCGACTATTGCGGCTTATGTGATTACATTTACAACTTTATATTCTTCAATTGTATTCATAAAAATGCAATCGAAATATAAATGGTTTCTATTTTATGCTAACTTTGCTTTAAGCTTTGCAGCAGTAATGATGACAGGAACGCGTGCGGCAATTTTCACATTCCCACTTATGATTATGGTCATATTATTTCTTCAGCATCGTGATCAAAAAGTGTTTTTATTTAAAGGATTGAGTGGTGTTTTTATATTGCTACTTGCTTGTGGTTTGATATTTAATAAGGAAATTGATAGGCGAATTAATTCATTAAAAGCTGATGTTATTTCATATGCTACAAAAAATAACAGTCAATCCTCGGTCGGAGCACGTTTTGCAATGGTTAATGCAGGAATTAAAGGAAGTCCTGATGGTTTTAATTGGCAATCTCTTGAGCAGCGTGCTGAAAAGATAAAAGCATTAAGTGCAGAAAATAATATTTATAGTGGAGCTTTATTATTCCTTGATGTACATATGCATAACGAAATTGTGGAATCTCTTTCCACGAAAGGAAAAATTGGTCTTCTTGTTCTTATTATGTTCTATGTTGCAATGATCTATTACTGTATACGAGAGAAAAAATATATACTCTTGGTTTTCCCTGCTTCTATTATGTTATTTGGCATTAGTGATGTCATTACACATGCTAAACCAATACCGGCATCGTGGATTGTGTGCCTCTTCCTGTCTATATCGTTTTTGAGTAAAAATGAACCACAATAATAAAAGCGTTGACTAAGTAAGTGGGTATAATGCCCACTTACTATTTATTAAATTAATGTGATTTTTTTATAAACAGCCGCTGCTTCTAAATTATTTAAATTCATTAGCGGAGCCCTACAAACCACCTGATTCTTCCCATATCCGCCAATTAATCCCGGATCGGTTGGTCCATAAACCGTGATATTCGGTCTATCCAGTGCCGCCGTTAAATGGCTTAACCCCGTATCCACCGACACTACAAATTTAGCCCCGGCCAGTACGCGGGCAACGCCTTCCAGACTCATCTTCGGCAATACTTCAACATAAGCAAATCCTTCCGCCAGTCGTTTCGCCCGTTCTTCCTCATGCGGCGCGCCCCACGGAAGTTTAATCCGTATTCCTGAATCAGCCAGTAAACCAATCAATTCTCGCCAGTGTTCTTCCGGCCAGTGTTTATCATCACGGGTCGTCGCATGAAGAAATACGGCATATTCGCCAGCATCTGTAGGCAGGTTCGTCAGGAAATGTTGTGCGATAGCATAATCACCCTGGGTTTGCGGTTTGCTATAGCCCAAACTTTTGGCAAACAGTTCGCGGGTGCGTTCTACGGCGTGCTGCTGTTTTGCAATATGATGCTTACGATTGTAAAACAGGCTGGCTAACGGTTCTCGAACGGTTTGCCAGTCCATGCCATGCTTTACGCCATGCGCCAGACGCGTCACCAGCGCCGCGCTTTTTACCAGCCCCTGAGCGTCGATAACTGCGTCATAGTTCTCTGCTTGTAGCGCTTCACGAAACGCTTTGCGTTCAGCTTTTATGGGGGCCGAGAACCAGGCTTTACGCCAGCGACGTATTGCCACAGGAATAACTCGCTCAACGGCGGCGTGCCAGGAAGGAATCTGTGCGAACCCTTCTTCCACCACCCAGTCAAACTTAATCCCTGGGATTGCCTGCTGGGCATCAGTGAGTGCGGGCAGCGTATGGAGAACATCGCCCATCGACGATGTTTTAACGATCAAAACCCGCATCCGTCAGGCTTCCTCTTGTAACAATAGCGCGTTGAGTTCTTCCAGTACGCGCTGGGGAGTAATGTCGATCAAGCTCTGGTGATAACCCTCCGCAGCGTCACCTTTACGCACTTTGTGATAGCCGGTAATCAGACGGATCACGCGCGCTTTATGGGATAGCGGTGGTGTGAAGTCCGGGCTACTCGGACCATACAGGGCAACCAGCGGACGATTGAGCGCCGCCGCAACGTGCATCAGACCAGAATCGTTAGTAACAATGGCTTTACAGGCTGCAATCAGGATAACCGCTTGATCAAGCTGTGTTTCCCCCGCCAGGTTCCGGCACCATGCCTGCTGCTCGGTATTCAAAGCGGCAAGAATCTCATTGCCCGCTTCATGATCTTTCGCCGAGCCAAACAGAACCACCTGATAACCTTCATCAATCAGCTGCTTTGCCAGCTCCGCATAGTGGTAGTGTGGCCAGCGTTTTGCCGGACCAAACTCCGCACCCGGGCAAAAGCCAATCATCGGACGTTCTGATGAAAGCGAAAATTGATTACAGGTATATGATTTTTCACCTTCGCTCACCTGCAACTGCGGCCATAACAATGGCTGCGGCAGATCTTGTGCTGTACGCATAATGCCTTTGTCATAGGCCAGCGCGACATAGCGTTCCACCATTAGCGGCCAGGCTTCTTTATCGAGCACGCGTACATCGTTAAGTAAACCGTAGCGCATCTCGCCGCGCCAGCCGGTGCGATGAGGAATACCCGCGAAGAAAGGCACTAATGCGGATTTGAAGGAGTTGGGTAAGACGTAGGCGCGGTCGTAGCGCTTTTCACGCAGACTATGACCCAGTTTGCGGCGTTCGCCGATTTCCAGCGCTCCGTGACCGAGAGGCATAGGAATAGCTTCGTTAACTTCCGGCATCCGCGATAATAATGGACGGCACCATGCCGGTGCCATCACGTCGATTATCGCCTGGGGATAGCGCGCCTGGAGCGTGCGATAGAGACTTTGCGACATCATCATGTCGCCAACCCAAGACGGGCCGATCACCAGTATTTTCATGCAGAGCTCTTATGCGTCGCGATTCAGCCAAGCCATGTATTCCGTTACACCTTCGGCAACGGTTTTGAACGGTTTGTCGTAACCCGCCGCGCGCAGATTTGTCAGATCTGCCTGCGTGAACGCCTGGTAGCGGCCTTTCAGTTTATCCGGGAACGGAATGTATTCGATTTGGCCTTTCTTGTGATAAGCAAGCGTAGCATCTGCTACCGCCTGGAAGGATTCCGCACGACCAGTACCGAGGTTGAAGATGCCGGAAACGCCATTTTCCAGGAACCACAGGTTTACATCTGCCACGTCGCCTACGTAAACGAAGTCGCGTTTGAAGTTCTCGCTACCTTCGAACAGCTTCGGCGATTCACCGTTGTTAAGCTGAGTGTTGAGATGGAAAGCGACGCTCGCCATGCTGCCTTTATGGCCTTCACGCGGTCCATAAACGTTGAAATAGCGGAAGCCAACAATCTGCGAGTTCGCTTCTGGCAGGATTTGACGAACATATTCATCAAACAGGAATTTTGAGTAACCGTAGACATTCAACGGTTTTTCGTACTCGCGGGATTCAATAAAGTCGGAGGTGCGTCCGCCGTAGGTGGCTGCGGAAGAGGCATACAGGAACGGGATTTCGCGCTCCAGACAGTAGTGCAGCAGCTCTTTGGAGTATTGATAGTTGTTATCCATCATATACTTGCCGTCCCACTCGGTGGTGGAAGAGCACGCACCTTCGTGGAAAATCGCTTCGACATCGCCGAACTCTTCGCCAGCCATAATCTGGATCAGGAAGTCTTCCTTATCCATATAGTCCGCGATATCCAGATCCACCAGGTTCACAAACTTGGTGCCGTCTTTCAGGTTGTCCACCACCAGAATATCGGTGATGCCTTTATCATTCAGGGCTTTAACGATGTTGCTGCCGATAAAGCCCGCGCCGCCGGTAACGATGATCATAACTGTAACCTTCGAATTATGGAGTCAGAGACAATCTCAGACACGAATACTTCTATCATATCACTACACGGCGTTGGCTTCAGCCATTCGCCAAAAGTGAGATTGATGGACGTTATTTATCCTGAATTTTGCAGAAGTGTTAACGCGTCATCTCGTCGCGACCTATAAGTTTGGGTAATATGTGCTGGAATTTGCCCTGTCTGGAGAATCGCAATGCGTGGAGAATTTTATCAGCAGTTAACCAACGATCTGGAAACCGCACGGGCGGAAGGGTTGTTTAAAGAAGAGCGCATTATAACGTCTGCGCAGCAAGCAGATATCACTGTGGCTGATGGAAGCCACGTCATTAACTTTTGTGCCAATAACTATCTCGGACTGGCGAATCATCCGGATCTGATTGCGGCGGCAAAGGCGGGAATGGATTCTCACGGTTTCGGCATGGCTTCGGTGCGTTTTATTTGCGGCACTCAGGACAGCCATAAAGAGCTTGAACAAAAACTGGCGGCCTTCCTGGGGATGGAAGATGCGATTCTCTACTCTTCCTGCTTTGATGCTAACGGTGGCCTGTTCGAAACGCTGTTGGGCGCGGAAGACGCCATTATCTCCGACGCACTGAACCACGCGTCTATTATTGATGGTGTGCGTCTGTGCAAAGCTAAACGCTATCGTTATGCCAACAACGATATGCAGGAGCTGGAAGCACGTCTGAAAGAAGCGCGTGAAGCCGGTGCGCGTCATGTGCTGATTGCCACCGATGGTGTGTTCTCGATGGACGGCGTGATTGCCAACCTGAAAGGCGTTTGCGATCTGGCGGATAAATATGATGCCCTGGTGATGGTAGATGACTCACACGCGGTAGGTTTTGTCGGTGAAAACGGTCGTGGTTCCCATGAATACTGCGATGTGATGGGCCGGGTCGATATTATCACCGGCACGCTCGGTAAAGCGCTGGGTGGCGCTTCTGGCGGCTACACGGCGGCGCGCAAAGAAGTGGTTGAGTGGCTGCGCCAGCGTTCTCGTCCGTACCTGTTCTCCAACTCGCTGGCACCGGCCATTGTTGCCGCGTCTATCAAAGTGCTGGAGATGGTCGAAGCGGGCAGCGAACTGCGTGACCGCCTGTGGGCGAACGCGCGTCAGTTCCGTGAGCAAATGTCGGCGGCGGGCTTTACCCTGGCGGGAGCCGATCACGCCATTATTCCGGTCATGCTTGGCGATGCGGTAGTAGCGCAGAAATTTGCTCGTGAGCTGCAAAAAGAGGGGATTTACGTCACCGGTTTCTTCTATCCGGTCGTTCCGAAAGGTCAGGCGCGTATTCGTACCCAGATGTCTGCGGCGCATACCCCTGAGCAAATTACGCGTGCAGTAGAAGCATTCACGCGTATTGGTAAACAACTGGGCGTTATCGCCTGAGGATGTGAGATGAAAGCGTTATCCAAACTGAAAGCGGAAGAGGGCATCTGGATGACCGACGTTCCTGTACCGGAACTCGGGCATAACGATCTGCTGATTAAAATCCGTAAAACAGCCATCTGCGGGACTGACGTTCACATCTATAACTGGGATGAGTGGTCGCAAAAAACCATCCCGGTGCCGATGGTCGTGGGCCATGAATATGTCGGTGAAGTGGTAGGTATTGGTCAGGAAGTGAAAGGTTTCAAGATTGGCGATCGCGTTTCTGGCGAAGGCCATATCACCTGCGGTCACTGTCGCAACTGTCGTGGCGGTCGTACCCATCTGTGCCGCAACACGATCGGCGTCGGCGTTAACCGTCCGGGCTGCTTTGCCGAGTATCTGGTGATTCCGGCGTTCAACGCTTTCAAAATCCCCGACAATATTTCCGATGATCTGGCTTCCATTTTTGATCCCTTCGGTAACGCCGTGCATACCGCGCTGTCGTTTGATCTGGTGGGCGAGGATGTGCTGGTCTCTGGTGCAGGCCCGATTGGTATTATGGCGGCGGCGGTGGCGAAACACGTTGGTGCACGTAACGTGGTGATTACTGATGTTAACGAATACCGCCTTGAGTTGGCGCGTAAAATGGGTATCACCCGTGCGGTTAACGTCGCTAAAGAGAACCTCAATGATGTGATGGCAGAACTGGGCATGACCGAAGGCTTTGATGTCGGTCTGGAAATGTCCGGTGCGCCGCCAGCGTTTCGTACCATGCTCGACACCATGAACCACGGCGGTCGTATTGCGATGCTGGGTATTCCACCGTCTGATATGTCTATCGACTGGACCAAAGTGATCTTTAAAGGCTTGTTCATTAAAGGTATTTACGGTCGTGAGATGTTTGAAACCTGGTACAAGATGGCGGCGCTGATTCAGTCTGGCCTCGATCTTTCGCCGATCATTACTCATCGTTTCTCTATCGATGATTTCCAGAAGGGCTTTGACGCCATGCGTTCGGGCCAGTCCGGGAAAGTTATCCTGAGCTGGGATTAACACAAAAAAGGGCTGGTATTCCAGCCCTTTTTCCTGAGGATAATCCGTTAAATATGTAAAATCCTGTCAGTGTAATAAAGAGTTCGTAATTGCGCTGATCTCTTATATAGCTGTTCTCATTATCTCTCTACCCTGAAGTGACTCTCTCACCTGTAAAAATAATATCTCACAGGCTTAATAGTTTCTTAATACAAAGCCTGTAAAACGTCAGGATAACTTCAGAGGTCGTCGGTAATTTATGATGAACAGCACCAATAAACTTAGTGTTATTATTCCGTTATATAATGCGGGCGATGATTTCCGCACTTGTATGGAATCTTTAATTACGCAAACCTGGACTGCTCTGGAAATCATTATTATTAACGATGGTTCAACGGATAATTCTGTTGAAATAGCAAAGCATTACGCAGAAAACTATCCGCACGTTCGTTTGTTGCATCAGGCGAATGCTGGCGCATCGGTGGCGCGTAATCGTGGGATCGAGGCGGCGACGGGCAAATATGTCGCTTTTGTCGATGCTGACGATGAGGTGTATCCCACCATGTACGAAACGCTGATGACCATGGCGTTAGAGGACGACCTCGACGTGGCGCAGTGCAACGCTGACTGGTGTTTTCGTGAAACGGGAGAAACCTGGCAATCCATCCCCAGCGATCGCCTTCGCTCAACCGGTGTATTAACCGGCCCGGACTGGCTGCGGATGGGGCTTTCTTCCCGCCGTTGGACTCACGTTGTCTGGATGGGGGTTTATCGCCGCGATGTTATTGTTAAAAATAACATTAAATTTATTGCCGGATTACATCATCAGGATATTGTCTGGACAACAGAATTCATGTTTAATGCGCTGCGTGCGCGATATACCGAGCAATCATTATATAAATATTATCTGCATAATACGTCAGTGAGTCGGTTGCATAGACAAGGGAATAAAAACCTTAATTATCAACGTCACTATATTAAGATTACCCGCCTGCTGGAGAAATTAAATCGAAATTATGCCGACAAAATTACGATTTATCCGGAATTTCATCAGCAAATAACTTACGAAGCATTGCGTGTTTGCCATGCGGTGCGCAAAGAGCCGGATATTCTTACCCGCCAACGGATGATTGCCGAGATATTTACTTCCGGTATGTATAAGCGCCTGATTACTAATGTGCGCAGCGTGAAGGTGGGTTACCAGGCGTTACTGTGGTCTTTCCGCTTATGGCAATGGCGCGACAAAACGCGGTCGCACCATCGCATTACGCGTAGCGCCTTTAATTTGCGCTAGCGTTAAGTTTTGCCGCTTCGGGCTGTTTGCCCCAGCCTTGCCACTGATGCTGGAAGTAAACGATCAGCGTGCTCTGGCTGATGCTTTCGCTTAATACTTCAAAGAAGCGATTAGCATAAACAGGTTCTATCGGTTTCTTCGGTTTGCAGAGCTTCACGCCACGGAACGGATTACGCGGTGTGTCGGGCACAGTATTTTTCGGCGGTGTAGACATATCAACCTGCGGTTCATTCAGCAAGCTGCTGGCTTTCACCAGCGTAATGTCTGGCGGCAGGTTATAAACCATCTGTTGTAGCACGCGTACCGTTGAAGGGTGAGGATGCCCAATGGCAATGGTTGAACCGTTGCGACGCGCGAGGTCAATTGCGCGATTGAACTGCACACGGATGTCCGCTTCATTTTGCGAATCGTCGAGGAACACTTTCCGTTTGATCACCTTCACGCCAGTGCCTTGTGCGGCGCGCATCGCTTGGGTATTACCGATGGTTACGCTGTCGAGGAAGTAAAGATTGTAACGCTCCAGCGCCTGCATCACTTTCTGCATACCAAACAGGTTAGAGGTCATCTTGCTGCCCATGTGGTTGTTGATCCCCACGGCATAGGGCACGTTATTGACCGCACTACGAATAATGCGCTCAATTTCGTCGCTGCTCATCTCCGGGCGTAGCGTATTTTTCTCCAGCGGCTGTTTACTCAGTGGTGCCATCGGTAGATGAATCAACACTTCGTGACCGCTGTTATGCGCTTTGGTCGCCATCTCTCTGGCGTGTGGTGAATCGGGTAATACAGCGACGGAGATAGCGGAAGGCATCGCCAGCACCTGGTTTTCGTTGTGCGGGCGATACCCAAAATCATCAATGACGATGGCAAGTTTGCCAGCAATTACGGGGGAGGAGAGCGCCAACAGAGCGGCAAATGCAAGAACGTTACGACGAAATGGAAACAAAACTTATCTTCCCAACCACGGCTGTGGATTGACCGCCTGACCCTGGCGGCGAATTTCGAAATAGAGTGAAGGCCGACCCTGACCGCCACTGCTGCCCACCAGTGCAATCGGCTGGCCCGCGCGAACCTGCGAACCAACGCTCACCAGTGCGCTCTGATTATAGCCGTAAAGACTCATGTCGCCTTTACCATGCTCAACCACCACCACCAGACCGTAGCCTTGCAGCCAGTCAGCCAGAATCACCCGACCGTCGGCAATTGCTTTAACTTCAGTACCTTCAGAGGCACCGATAACCATTCCTTTCCAGCGTAATTCACCCTGTAGCTGCTCGCCATAGCGATGCAGCGTCGGCCCGCGAACTGGCCAGAATGCCTGACCACGCGGCGCACCCAGGCCACCAGTTCGGGACATCAGCGATTTTTCGCTTTCGGTCGGTTTGTAGGTGGTGCCTTTGCGCGTCGCTTCTTTCTGGCGGTCGCGAACCGCCTGGGCCTCACGCGCTTCTCGTTCAGCACGCGCTTTCGCCGCGGCTTCCGCACGGGCAATGCTGTTACGCAGACGGGATTCGTTGGCGCGCAGCTCGCTCAACTGTTGCTGACCTTGCTGGATGGAAGACTCCAGCCCTGCCAGCGTCTTTTTACGTTCGTTCAGCGCCTGGGTCAGCTTCGCCTGTTGGGCGCGCTGCTCATACAACAGCGTTTGTTGCTCGCTCTGTTTCTCTTCCAGCTCGGCGCGTTGCATAGCGACTTCTTCACGCGTTTGTTTCAACTGAGCAATGGTTTCTTGTCGCGCCTGGTTGAGATAGCCGAAATAAGCCTGTAAACGCTGTCCACGCTGGCTTTCTTCACCGCTGAGAATCAGCTGAATACCGGTATGCTCGCCCTGACGGAATGCGGCATCCAGTTGTGCGGCGAGGCTGCGCTCCTGGGCGGCTTTTTGCTGCTCCAGTTTGGCAATCGACGCGTTCATCTCATCAATCTGTTTATTCAGTTGATTGAGCGTGTTTTGCGTTTCGCGCAGCTTACGGGTGGCTTCCGAGATCGCTTCTTCCTGCTTTTTCAACTGAGCAAGCAGGCTGGAGCGTTGTTGTTGCTTTTGGCGTACCGCGCGCTCTTTCGCGGCGATATCTGCCTGAATAGATTTGAGTTGGTCACGCTCATCCGCGTGGGCGGAAAAGGCGCACAACAATACGCCAGCGCTAAGAACGCTGGCGTAGATGATGGGCCTGATTGCAAACCTGCGCGGTTTCACGGCCCGTGTCATGGTATTAATCGCCTTTCCCCTCATGGGGAGGGATTATTCCACGATGAACAGCGGCTTACCAGTCATCTCTTGCGGGATTTCCATACCCATCAGCGACAACATGGTCGGCGCGATGTCAGAAAGTTTGCCGCCTTCAACCGCTTTCACGTTCTTATCACCAACGTAAATCAGCGGAACTGGCAGGTTGGTGTGTGCCGTGTGTGCCTGACCCGTTGCCGGATCGCGCATCTGTTCAGCGTTACCGTGGTCAGCGGTGATCAGCAGTTGTCCACCCACGGACTCAACCGCTTTCGCGACTTCTTCCACGCAGTGATCCAGCGCTTCAACCGCTTTAACCGCCGCTTCCATCACCCCGGTGTGACCTACCATGTCGCCGTTCGGATAGTTACAGATAATGGTGTCGTATTTGCCACTCTTGATTGCCGCAACCAGTTTTTCGGTCAGCTCTGCGGAGCTCATTTCCGGTTGCAGATCGTAGGTAGCCACTTTCGGTGAGTTGATCAGAATGCGATCTTCGCCTTTGAACGACTCTTCTACGCCACCGTTGAAGAAGAAAGTAACGTGGGCATATTTTTCGGTTTCGGAAATACGCAACTGAGTTTTGTCGTTTTTCGCCATCCACTCGCCGAAGGTGTTAACCAGGGAAGCTGGTGGGTAAGCAACCGCAGTTTTGATGTCAGCGGCGTATTCGGTCAGCATCACGAAATCGACGTTAACCACTTTCTTACGCGCGAAGCCATCGAAATCAGCGTTCACGAATGCACGAGTGATTTCACGTGCGCGGTCAGCACGGAAGTTCATGAAAATCAGCGCATCGCCGTCTTCCATTGCCGCGTCTGGCTGACCTTCTGCACGGATAACGGTCGCTTTCACGAATTCGTCGTTTTCGTCGCGAGCATAAGCAGCCTGCAAACCAGCAACGGCGGTATCGGCCTGGAACTCACCCTGCGCCAGAGTTAGCAGGTCATAAGCTTTTTCAACGCGATCCCAACGGTTATCGCGGTCCATGGCGTAGTAACGACCAATGATGGACGCTACGCGGCCTTTACCCAGCGCGGCAAATTTCTCTTCGAATTTTTTCAGCGAGGATTCAGCACTGCGCGGCGGAGTGTCGCGACCGTCAAGGAATGCGTGCAGGTAGATTTTTTCTGCGCCGCGTTCAGCTGCCAGTTCTACCATCGCCATGATGTGATCTTCGTGGCTGTGTACGCCGCCTGCGGACAGCAGACCCATAATGTGAACTGCTTTGCCTGCGTTTTTCGCTTTATCTACCGCGCCAGTCAGTACCGGGTTAGCGAAGAAAGCGCGATCTTTGATTTCAACGTCCAGACGAGTCAGGTCCTGATACACGATGCGGCCGGCACCCAGGTTAACGTGACCTACTTCGGAGTTACCCATCTGACGGTCAGGCAGACCGACTTCCAGACCGGAAGCGTCGATCAGGGTATGCGGACGATTGGCCCACAGTGCATCCATTACCGGGGTTTTAGCACTAAAAATGGCGTTATCCTGCTGTTCTTCACGATAGCCATAGCCATCCAGAATCACCAGTACCATAGGTTTTTTAGAAACCGACATTGCGACAACCTCATACTCAAGAGTCAAAATTTGCGTAATTTTACTACAGCTGAATCGATAAAATAGCCTCTGAAGATCAAAATATACGACCGCTCGCGGCAAGCCGATGCCAGATTTGCGCTTTTTTTTCGTCGCGCCCCGCAAAATTGCATTCCAGTTAACGCGCTGGCTGTATTTGCCGCACCGCGCAGGTATACTCCTTTCCTGGTTTTTTTAATCACTACGTCGGGAGTTGTTACCCCCCATGCAAGAAATTATGCAATTTGTTGGCCGTCATCCCATACTGAGTATCGCCTGGATCGCGTTACTGGTGGCGGTTATTGTGACTACGTTTAAGAGCCTGACCTCGAAAGTGAAGGTGATTACTCGTGGTGAAGCTACGCGTCTGATCAACAAAGAAGATGCTGTGGTTGTGGATTTACGTCAGCGTGATGACTTCCGTAAAGGCCATATCGCAGGTTCTATCAACCTGTTGCCGAGCGAAATCAAAGCCAACAATGTTGGTGAGCTTGAGAAGCACAAAGACAAACCGGTTATCGTGGTAGACGGTTCTGGCATGCAGTGCCAGGAGCCTGCAAACGCGCTGACGAAAGCTGGTTTTGCGCAAGTATTCGTGCTGAAAGAGGGCGTTGCTGGCTGGGCTGGCGAAAACTTACCTCTGGTGCGCGGCAAATAATTTACCTGTCGTCTTTCATGATGCAGGCCGTTAGCTGCAATTAGGCCCCCAGCGACTTATTGTTATAAGCTTCTGGGGACACTCCATTTTGCATCCGCCCTGCAACATGAAATTTCAGGGTAAAAAAACAGGAGCTAAGTTATGGCCAATGTTGAAATCTATACCAAAGAAACCTGCCCGTATTGCCATCGTGCGAAAGCACTGCTGAGCAGCAAGGGCGTGAGTTTTCAGGAGTTGCCGATCGATGGCAACGCCGCTAAGCGTGAAGAGATGATCAAACGCAGCGGTCGCACCACGGTTCCCCAGATTTTTATTGACGCACAGCACATTGGCGGCTGTGATGACTTGTATGCATTGGATGCACGTGGTGGACTGGATCCCCTGCTGAAATAACGTGTGAACGTTGGCATTACATTGCGCAGTATTTAAGGACAACACTTAAGGGTTTTCTACACATGTCAGAACAAAACAACACCGAAATGACTTTCCAGATCCAACGTATTTATACCAAGGATATTTCTTTCGAAGCGCCGAACGCGCCGCACGTTTTCCAGAAAGATTGGCAGCCAGAAGTTAAACTTGATCTGGATACGGCATCTTCTCAACTGGCAGATGACGTTTACGAAGTGGTACTGCGTGTTACCGTAACGGCCTCCCTGGGCGAAGAAACCGCGTTCCTGTGTGAAGTTCAGCAGGGCGGTATTTTCTCCATCGCGGGTATCGAAGGCACCCAGATGGCACATTGCCTGGGTGCATACTGCCCGAACATTCTGTTCCCGTATGCTCGTGAGTGCATCACCAGCATGGTATCCCGCGGTACATTCCCGCAACTGAACCTTGCGCCGGTTAACTTCGATGCGCTGTTCATGAACTATTTGCAGCAGCAGGCTGGCGAAGGTACTGAAGAACATCAGGATGCCTGATGAACCAACGTAATGCTTCAATGACTGTGATCGGTGCCGGCTCGTACGGCACCGCTCTTGCCATCACCCTGGCAAGAAATGGCCACGAGGTTGTCCTCTGGGGCCATGACCCTGAACATATCGCAACGCTTGAACGCGACCGCTGTAACGCCGCGTTTCTCCCCGATGTGCCTTTTCCCGATACGCTCCATCTTGAAAGCGATCTCGCCACTGCGCTGGCAGCCAGCCGTAATATTCTCGTCGTCGTACCCAGCCATGTCTTTGGTGAAGTGCTGCGTCAGATTAAACCGCTGATGCGTCCTGATGCGCGTCTGGTGTGGGCGACCAAAGGGCTGGAAGCGGAAACCGGGCGTCTGTTGCAGGACGTGGCGCGTGAGGCGTTAGGCGATCAAATTCCGCTGGCGGTTATCTCTGGCCCAACGTTTGCGAAAGAACTGGCGGCAGGTTTACCGACGGCCATTTCGCTGGCCTCTACCGACCAGACCTTTGCCGATGATCTCCAGCAGCTGCTGCACTGCGGCAAAAGTTTCCGCGTTTACAGCAACCCGGATTTCATTGGCGTGCAGCTTGGCGGCGCGGTGAAAAACGTCATTGCCATTGGCGCGGGGATGTCCGACGGTATCGGTTTTGGTGCGAATGCGCGTACGGCGCTGATCACCCGTGGGCTGGCTGAAATGTCGCGTCTTGGCGCGGCGCTGGGGGCCGATCCTGCCACCTTTATGGGCATGGCGGGGCTGGGCGATCTGGTGCTTACCTGTACCGACAACCAGTCGCGTAACCGCCGTTTTGGCATGATGCTCGGTCAGGGCATGGATGTACAAAGCGCGCAGGAGAAGATTGGTCAGGTGGTGGAAGGCTACCGCAATACGAAAGAAGTCCGCGAACTGGCGCATCGCTTCGGCGTTGAAATGCCAATAACCGAGGAAATTTATCAAGTATTATATTGCGGAAAAAACGCGCGCGAGGCAGCATTGACATTATTAGGTCGTGCACGCAAGGACGAGCGCAGCAGCCACTAATCCCAGGGAACTTTGTTACCGCTATGACCCGGCCCGCGCAGAACGGGCCGGTCATTATCTCATCGTGTGGAGTAAGCAATGTCGTGTGAAGAACTGGAAATTGTCTGGAACAATATTAAAGCCGAAGCCAGAACGCTGGCGGATTGTGAGCCAATGCTGGCCAGTTTTTACCACGCGACGCTACTCAAGCACGAAAACCTGGGCAGTGCACTGAGCTACATGCTGGCGAACAAGCTGTCATCGCCAATTATGCCTGCCATTGCTATCCGCGAAGTGGTGGAAGAGGCCTACGCCGCCGACCCGGAAATGATCGCTTCTGCGGCCTGTGATATTCAGGCAGTACGTACCCGCGACCCGGCGGTGGATAAATACTCGACTCCATTGTTATATCTGAAAGGTTTTCATGCCTTGCAGGCCTATCGTATCGGTCACTGGCTGTGGAATCAGGGCCGCCGCGCACTGGCAATATTTCTGCAAAACCAGGTTTCTGTAACGTTCCAGGTTGATATTCACCCGGCAGCAAAAATTGGCCGCGGTATCATGCTTGACCACGCCACGGGCATCGTTGTGGGTGAAACGGCGGTGATTGAAAACGACGTATCGATTCTGCAATCTGTGACGCTTGGCGGTACGGGTAAATCTGGTGGCGACCGTCATCCGAAAATTCGTGAAGGTGTGATGATTGGCGCGGGCGCGAAAATTCTCGGCAATATTGAAGTTGGGCGCGGCGCGAAGATTGGCGCAGGTTCCGTGGTGCTGCAACCGGTGCCGCCGCATACCACCGCCGCTGGCGTTCCGGCACGCATTGTCGGTAAACCAGACAGCGATAAACCGTCAATGGACATGGATCAGCATTTCAACGGTATTAACCATACGTTTGAATATGGGGATGGGATCTGACGTCCTGTGATTGTGCCGGATGCGATGTAATCATCTATCCGGCATACAGTAACTAATCTCTCAATACCGCTCCCGGATACCCCAGCTGCCGCCAGGCTTCATACACCACGACCGACACCGCATTGGACAGGTTCATGCTGCGGCTGTCCGGCACCATTGGAATGCGAATTTTTTGTTCAGCGGGCAGGGCATCAAGAATGCTTGCTGGCAGGCCGCGTGTTTCCGGGCCGAACATCAGATAATCGCCATCCTGATAGCTTACGGCGCTGTGAGCAGGCGTACCTTTCGTGGTGAGGGCAAACAGGCGCTGGGGATTTTCTGCTTCGAGGAACGCGCGATAGTCATGATGACGCGTAACGGCGGTAAACTCGTGATAGTCCAGCCCCGCGCGGCGCAGGCGCTTATCGTCCCAGGCAAATCCCATTGGTTCGATGATATGCAGACGAAAGCCGGTATTAGCGCAAAGACGGATGATGTTGCCAGTATTTGGCGGAATTTCTGGTTCGTAAAGTACGATGTTTAGCATACTGCCCCCTTAGTGCGGGGGCAGGATAGCAGATATTCGTCTAACCCTTAAGCTGCATTCCCTTTCGCTATCGGAGCTAGTGCCGCAGGCAACTCTTTACCCAGCTCTTGCACCAGCGAATCTTGCGTAATTTCGCTGATCGATTTCGCGCCAGTCAGCGTCATCGCCACTTTCATCTCTTTTTCGATCAGATTTAGCAGGTTAGCTACACCCGCCTGGCCCGCTGTTGCCAGCGCATACAGGAAAGCACGACCCAGCAGTACGGTGTCGGCACCGAGCGCAATCATACGCACGACATCAAGCCCGTTACGAATTCCGCTATCCGCCAGAATGGCTATATCACCTTTCACCGCATCTGCAATAGCGGGCAACGCACGAGCGGAAGAGAGTACACCGTCCAGCTGGCGGCCACCGTGGTTAGAAACCACAATCCCATCAGCACCAAAACGTACTGCATCGCGCGCATCTTCCGGATCGAGGATCCCTTTGATCACCATCGGACCATCCCAGAAATCGCGGATCCACTCAAGGTCTTTCCATGAGATGGACGGATCGAAGTTATTCCCCAGCCAGCCGATGTAATCTTCCAGTCCGGTCGGTTTGCCGAGGTAAGCCGAGATATTACCTAAATCATGTGGACGACCGTTCAGGCCCACATCCCACGCCCATTGCGGATGCGTCACCGCCTGCAAGTAACGGCGCATTGCCGCATTTGGGCCGCTCATACCAGAATGCGCATCACGATAACGCGCGCCCGGTGTCGGCATATCCACGGTGAAAACCAGCGTCGAGCAGCCTGCCGCTTTTGCTCGCTCCAGCGCGTTACGCATAAAGCCGCGATCGCGCAGCACATAAAGCTGGAACCACATCGGACGTTTAATGGCTGGAGCGACTTCTTCAATCGGGCAAACGGAAACCGTCGAGAGAGTAAACGGAATGCCATGCGCATCCGCCGCTTTGGCAGCCTGAACTTCGCCACGACGCGCATACATGCCACACAAACCCACCGGAGCCAGCGCCACCGGCATCGACAATTTCTCATTAAACAGCGTCGTTTCCAGGCTTAAGTCAGACATGTTTTTCAGAATACGCTGGCGCAGCGCCACTTCTGACAAATCTTCCACGTTGCGGCGCAGCGTGTATTCAGAATATGCACCCCCATCCATATAGTGGAACAGGAACGGCGGCAGAATGCGTTGTGCTGCGGCGCGATAATCGCTGGCTGCGGAAATAATCATGCGTTTTTCTCCCTCGAATGCTCATTATGGTCACCAGGCAGGCGGGTAATGCGTGCATGGCGAGCTTGATCTTCATCGAATCGTTTCATGGTGGTGTGAACAAAGCTAAGGTGCGCCATCATTGCTTTACGCGCCCCGTCAGCATCACCGGCAAAAATGGCGTCAATGACTGCCTGATGTTGTTCGGTCAGCTGTGAAAAAACCGGGGGTACCAGATACATCCGCTGGCGGCTATGCTTCACAGAGGATTGCAGGACATCGAAGAAACCGCGCATGGTTTGCAGCAGCACGATGTTATGTGAGGCTTCGGCAATCGCCAGATGAAAACGAACGTCCGCTTGTGAGGCGAGATCCGGGTCTTCACTTAGCGTTGCTTCAAAGCAAAGCTGAATTTTCTCTTTTTCGCCTGGTGTGGCGCGCATTGCTGCATGCCATGCGGTGCTGGCTTCAATGGCGTAGCGGGCTTCCAGAATATCGAAACTGTAATCCGGATCATCGGCCATCAGCGTTTTCAGCGGCTGGACGATGTTTTGCTCCGACCATGTGTCATGACGCCAGCGAATAAACGTCCCGCCGCCGCGTCGACTAAGCAGCACGCCTTCGCTCACCAGTTTTGCCAGCGCCTCGCGCAGTGAATTACGCGATACGCCGAGTTGCATCGCCAGTTGACGTTCAGCGGGCAACTTCATGCCCGCCTCCAGGTTTTTTTCATCAATCAGCGCCCGCACACGATCGGCAACCTCGTCTGACAGGCGTCTGGGTAAAACAATCATTAAGGAATCATCCACGTTAAGACATAAGCCTGAAGCGTGGTGATCACGCCCACCATACAGGTGAAGATCAGGCTGTGTTTGACAGTAAAGCGGAACAGATCTGACTCTTTGCCTACCAGGCCTACCGCCGCACAGGCGATAGCGATAGATTGCGGAGAGATCATCTTACCGGTGACACCACCGGTGGTGTTGGCGGCAACCAACAACAGGTCAGAAACGCCAATTTGTTGTGCTGCAGTGGCTTGCAGCGCGGCGAACAGGGCGTTAGATGAGGTATCCGATCCGGTCAGGAAGACACCAAGCCAGCCGAGGAACGGCGAGAAGAAGGTGAATGCATGGCCGGTGTGCGCCAGTGCCAGCGCCAGCGTTGATGATAGTCCGGAATAGTTCGAGATAAAGGCGAACGCCAGCACCATACCGATGGAGTAGATAGGCAGAGCCAGTTCTTTCAGCGTGCTGCCGAAGGTGCTGATAGCGTCAGATGGTTTCATCTTCAGCCAGACAATCGAGAGCAGGGCAGCAAAAAGAATGGCGGTACCGGTGGCAGAGAACCAGTCGAACTTAAACACGGCGGTATACGCTGTCGCTTCGCTGACCACTGGCGGCATACGGGCAACCAGTTTATCGAGGTACGGCACCGGAATATTGATCACCCATTCATACAGCGCACCACCCGAAGCGAACAGGGCTTTAAACGGTGGAATACTCCACAGCGTTACGGTGGCGGTCAGGAACAGGAACGGTGTCCAGGCGCGAAGCACCTGACCTGCGGTGTAACCGGTGTGAGCCAGCGTCATATCAACCTGTGACGCCCCCAAGTCACCGAAGCGGAATACGCGCACTGGTTGCCAGCGTTTGAGGAACAGCGTCAGGCAGAGCAGTGATACCAGCGAAGAGATAATGTCTGGCAGTTCCGGCCCAATGAAGTTAGAGCTGAGGTATTGAGCAATGGCAAACGAACCACCTGCAACCACGACCGCAGGCCACGTCTCTTTGATACCGCGCCAACCGTCCATAATCGCCATGATCCAGAACAGCACGATAATGGTCATAAACGGCAGCTGACGCCCCACCATCTGACCAATCTCAAAGCTGTCGATGCCTGTTACCTGCCCGGCGACCAGAATCGGAATACCCATCGCGCCAAATGCCACTGGCGCGGTGTTAACAATCAGGCACAGTCCGGCGGCGTACAGTGGTTTAAAGCCCAGACCGACCAGTAATGCGGCGGTAATTGCTACCGGAGCGCCAAAGCCTGCGGCTCCCTCAAGGAAAGCGCCGAAACAGAAACCGACGATCAGCATTTGCAGGCGCTGGTCAGGGGTTATCGAAAGAATAGACGAGCGGATGATGTCAAACTGCCCGGTTTTCACCGAGATCTTATAGACGAACACTGCCGCAATAATGATCCACGCGATGGGCCACAAACCGTAGAAGAAGCCATAAATCACCGAGGCCAGCGCGTTAGCGACCGGCATTTTATAGAACAGCAAAGCCACGGCAAGGGCGATTGCCACCGTCCATGAGGCGGCGACATAACCTTTGAGTTTGAGCTTAATCAGCGCAAAGAAGAAAAACAGGATGGGAAGCGATGCTATCAGGCTGGAAAGCCAGATATTCCCGGCGGGATCGTAGTTTTGTTGCCAGAGATTCATTGCAGGTCTCCTGGAGTCCACGCACATCGTGTAATGAGTCTGATGCTCATCTCCTTGTCACACGTTGTGTAAAAGTGGCACTGCCAATTGTGTTGTGTAGGGATAATGACAATGAATGGTTAACTAAATGTTATGCATTGGCAACATTGATGTGAGTTTTAATTGGGGAATTGTGAACCAGAGGTCAGATAAGCGAATAATTGGTAGGGCCAATTCTTGGTGGAGGGAGATGTCTGGTAAAGAAAAGGGCAATCCTCATCAGAGAATTGCCCTTAGTCACACTAAGTTAATGGATGATTACCACTGAATACCGGCACCGAGCGCGGCGGAGTATTCACCCTGGCTATTGGTACTACCTTGTAATTTGTAGACCCAACGACCATTGGCGCTCACCATCGACACACCTAAAGCAACAGCCGATTCACCATTGTAAGTACCGCCACCAATAGAGGCCATGCTGGCACCTGGAGTGTAAGCCTGCGGCAGACCGGTCATTGCCATTGCAGAAGCGATACCACCGCTCAACTTGCTTTCGGTTTTGGACAGTTTGTTATCCATCTCAACCATCCGCTGATCGGTGTATTGCTTCGTTTCCTGCACGCTTTGCTTCAACTGCGCATAGTTCACTGCGTCGTTGTTGTTGACGCCAGCGGAGACGTTGCTGATGCGAGTCGTACCGCCATTACCACCACCGAGAGTGATGTTGCTGTAGTCTATAGAACCATCAGCTTTGGTGTCGTAACGAACGCCGCCTGCCTCAGAAGACTTCAGCTGCGAAACGTTAACCGCATCGGTGGCATTAACACCTGCAGCAACGTTGGTGATACGACGCTGGTTGGTAGAAGAACCCACAGAGATGGTGTTTTCTTCGTTGGCCACGGAACCGGTACCCAGCGCGACGCTGTTGTCAGCGGCAGCAATGGAACCAGAACCAATTGCAACACTGTCTTTACCCTGCGCGTTGGCATCTACGCCATCGGTGTTGGTCTTGAAGTATTTGGTGCTACCGGTGGTTACGATATCGCCAATGCCGTTTTCGATATTGGTAACGCGAGTATCCAGATTCGTCACCTGATTGTTCAGGTTAGTAATGCTCTGGGTATTCTGGGAAACCTGCGCGTCCGTTACTTTCAACTGACCCACGTTAACCGCATCGGTATCAGCCGAACCAGCCGCGACGTTGGTGATCTGACGTTGACCGTCTTCACTGCCGACAGAGAACTCACCCACAGAGTTCTGTGGTGCGTCCATGTTGTAGGCGGTGTAGCCAGTTTGAGCACCACGAGTCGTCTGTGAGCCATTACCCATAGCAATGCTGTTTGCATGGTTTGCACGCGCGTTGCTACCGATAGCAATGCCATTAAGTGCATTCGCGTCCACGTAGGCACCATAACCGATACCAATACCCGCATTACTATTAACGATAGTTTTCGCGCCCATTGCTAGCGAGTCTTCACCTACTGCCAGTGAATCTTCTTCCGTTGAGTTGGCGTGGAAGTATTTGGTCGGCGTGGTAGCGACTGCACCAATGGCATTTTGCAACTGGCGAACCGTAACGGCGTCATGGGCTTCGGAACCATCGGCTACGTTGATGATTTGACGATATTTACCGTCATCACCAATAGACAACGCACCAAGTAGTTCGCCATCCGTGGTGTCATAACCAATCACAACACCTTCTTCCGACACGCTGGTGTCACGAGAACCTTTAACTATTACACGGCTGGAAACGGAACTGCTACCCAGGGCAATACCGGTATCAACGGTGCTGCTGCTACCTTGACCAATGGCTACGCTGCTTTCGCCTGAGGCGACAGCGTTATAACCCACAGCCGTAGCGCCAATACCTGAAGCGCTGGCATCGTTGAACGCTAAGCCGTTGTCGTTGGTACGTACATAGTTAATGCCCGCACCGTTATCTTCGATGTAGGTTTCGCTGGTGTTACCGGCAAGCTGATTGATGATTTCGCTGTTCTGCTGGATCAGCATATTGGTGTTAAACAGCTGAGAACCGTTGATGGCGTCAGTGCTGCCTTCGCCAATGTTACCATCAGCAACGTTTGTGATGATGCTGGCCTTGCCATCATGGCTGGCGTTGTAGGCACCTGCGCCGTCATTGGCCGTTGCATCCCACAGCAGAGCGTTATCGTCGAGCGCATCCAGGGCGTCACCGACGTTGTTGTACTCGGCATTTGCAATGGTGTAACTCGGCGCAGTAATAGAACCATCAGCGTTGACTTCTGCGTCACCACCCAGCGCATCAGCGATGTACTTGTTGGTGGTATACAGTTGTGAGCCGTTAATAGCATCGCTGCTGGTGGAGGAAATTGCACCGTCTGCGACGTTAGTAATGACGCTGGCCGTTTTATCTACTCCGCGACCGGCGCTAAATGCACCATTACCGCCATTGGCTGTTGCATCCCACAACAGAGCGTCATCCAGCGTGGTATCGATCGCTTCCAGCGCGTCACCGACGTTGCTGTAACTGCCGCCAGCGATGGCATAAGTCGGTGCGGTGATTGTGCCGTCAGCATTGACTTCTGCGTCACCACCCAGAGTATCGGCAATGTACTTACTGGTGTCATAGAGCTGTGAGCCGTTAATAGCGTCGCTGCTGGTAGAGGAAATTGCACCGTCTGCAACATTAGTAATGATGCTGGCCGTGTTATCTTTTCCGCGACCGGCGCTAAACGCACCGTCACCGCCCTTGGCGGTCGCATCCCAGAGTAGGGCGTCACCGAGTGATGTGCTAAATGACGTGTTAATGGCAGCCAGAGCATCACCGACGTTATTGTAGTCAGTACCACCAATAGTGTAGGTTGGCCCGGTTAATACACCCGCATCACTGATATCAGCACCACCGCCAAGGTATGACGTAAATGAATCAGCTAAGCCATAAAGTTGTGAGCCATTAATGGCGTCAGTGCTATCAGAGGATACCGTGCCTGCCAGTAAGTTGGTGATTTTGCTATCAGTACCGTTGGTACCGTGTTTGGCACTGAATGCACCCGCCGTAGCGTTCCACAGCAGAGAGTCATCACCGAGACTGTCAACAGCGTCAGTCAGGTTGGTGATGTTAGTGGTGTTCGTGGCGATATTGGTGGTGTTGGCTGCCACGGCATCGTTAGTGGTTTTCAGCTGAGAGCCGTTTACCGCGTCAGTGCTGCCAGCCGTCAGGTCACCGTCTTTGACGTTGGTGATTTTGCTGGTGGCTTCGGTGCCGTGCGCGGCGCTGAACGCGGTGCCATTCCACAGCAGGGCATCGTCTTTAAGGTCGCCAACGGAATCCGTCAGGGTATTGATACTGTTAGTGTTGGTGGTGATATTGGCAGTATTGGTCGCTACGTTATCGTTGGTGGTTTTCAGCTGAGAACCGTTAACCGCATCCTTACTGGTATCAGAAATAGCGCCGTCTTTAACGTTGGTGATGGTACTGGTAGTATCTGTACCATGTGCCGCACTATATGCCTTTTTAAGGGAGTCCCATTGTAACGTATTATTGTCCAGGCCCGTTAAGGCGTCGCCAACAGTGCCGAAAATACCACTTTTCAGCCTGTAATTTGGGGAAGTAACGACGCCTTGCGCATTGACGGTAGCCCCCCCACCAAGATTGTCCGCTACTGACTTACTGATAGCATAAAGCTGTGATCCATTGATGGCATCAGTACTGGTAGTGCTGATATCACCTGCTGCCATATTGACAATTTGTCGCTGAGCTGTTGTGTTACCCACAGAAACAGTATCCGCGTCAGTCGCTACAGAACCAGCACCCAGAGCAACTGAATTTTTCCCTTGAGCACTGGCTTGAGCACCAATTGCAGTGCCATTTTCTAAACCGGCATAACTGCCTTGTCCAAGAGCAATAGCATTTACACCACCTGTAATACTACCATTACCCAGCGCGATAGCATTTGCGCCGTCAGCTTTATTCCCTTGACCGATGGCAATTGCGCCAGCCGCTACTGCCTGACTTTGATTGCCCAGAGCAATCGTGTTGTCGACATCTGCAATACTGCCGGAGCCCAACGCGATACTATTAAGTCCATTTGCCTCCGCGTTAGTACCAACTGCCGTCGCATTTTCAGCAGCTTTGCTCTCTGCACCCATAGCAATCGCGTTTGCGGCGTTGGCGGCGGATAGTCTACCGAATGCGAGGCTGTCTACGCCAGCTGCAGCACTGTTGCGGCCTACTGCAATCGCGTTAGCTGCAGATGCGGCGCTACTTGCACCCAGCGCCATTGCATATTCTTTCGACGCATTAGCCGTGGCTCCGAGGGCGATACTCATAATTCCTAAGGCCTTGCTTTCACGTCCAAATGCGATGGCGTCATCAGCACCAGTCTCTGCGTGATCCCCTTGTGCAATAGAAAATTCACCTACTGAGTTCGCATAACGACCAAGTGCGATTGAAAATCCACCCGTTGACGTTGCCGATGCACCTATAGCGAGGCTTCGCTCACCTGCTGAGGTAGTGTTAATCCCTAACGCCACTGATGCTTCGCCAAGCGAATGGGTCTTAGCACCGAGGGCTGTTGACCACCTTCCGTCAGCAGTTGAGTGATAACCTACTGCGGTGCTGGAGCCACCCCCGGTGTCTGTAAAACTATTTGCTTTTGCATCTTCACCGATAGCAACCCAGCCTGTTCCTGTTCCCTGGCCATAATTGACGCCCTGACCGTTGTCCCTTCCTGCCTGAGCCTGTACCCCAAACGACGACAACATTCCCCCAGCAACCAGGGCAGAAATTAACAGCTTACTGCGCCCGGATTTCTTGCCACGGCTTTTTGCCGTTTCACTGGCAACGGTGTAACTGCCTGTTGCCGGATTCCAGATAACTTTAAAAATTTTGTTCATTATTGATGCTCTCTATTCCTTGATATAAGCGCAGAAGCTGCATTTATTTTTTGTTTTTTCGCTGCCGAGTTTCAGCAGGTTGAACAGTGTCGAACTGGAGATTGGCCATATTGATGGACAACTTCAGATACTTCAGGTTATTAGGCGAAACGCCTTTTAATGTCAGATTAATGTCTTGCCATTGACCAGGCATTAATTGCAGAGTGGAATTCATGGTGGTGTTGAAAAGTAATTGTTGCCACTTTGCCAGAGCTTTGGCATCGGTGGGTCTTTCATTGCCCCATGTCGCATGAAAGCCAATATTTGATACGGGAACGCTTAAAAGGTTAACCAGCGAAATACGAATAACACTGCCATTTTCAACCGCATCAATAGCCAGCACCCGGCCTGCCAAACCGACCGATCCGTTATTTAAAATGAAATATTGTGTTTGTGCTGGGTTAAATTCTGTAAAGACAAATTCGTCCTGCTTGTCTTTAACCGCTTTCACCACGCCAGCGAGCGTCTTGGTACTATTTATGACAGTAGTTTGTTGTTTTTCAAGATGTTCTATCTTTCGCTTATCGAGTTCCTGCTGTTTCTCAAGCGCCTCAATTTTGCTTTTTTGCAACTCTTGCTGTGTAACGAGGTCGTCGACCTTACTCGCTTTTTCAATATAGTCACACCCTGCCAATAAGCAGAGAGGCACTATTATTAACACGCTTAACAGTGTTTTCTTTAGGTTCATAGGATGAATTCCTTTTCATAATCCCGATACGTTGATAATTACAGTACAATCATTTTTTTTATGAATGATTAGAGTGGGGCATATCCGCCAAATAAATTTGTTAGAGAATTTTTGTATTAATGGGTTGTGCGAATATGTTTTTAAGTGTCAAACAATTTTAGTTTGTAGCCAATAAATAAATTGATCGCGCGGATTTTAATGATCGGTGTCAATCAATGTCAAATGTTTCACCGGATAAAGGCCCGGGGCAGGGAAAGATAAATATTCAGTTGAGTGATGTTTTATTGCGAATTTTGCGATGCTGATAGAAAAATTTAAATAATTAATTATGTTTCAAGCATTGATATGCGGCAATTCATTGTTAATATTGATACATCATTCTTTAATTTGTACCTGATTTTCAGAATTTAGCCTGCTCCGGGCGCTCAGAAGTGTAGGTGGAGTTAAATATATAATGTTAAGAACGTTATAAATATTCGATCTCTACAACAGGCTCCTGCATGTGCCAGCAGGAGCGAGTAAATCGTGAGTGGCTGTAATTACAGCGACGAGAAAGGAACTTAAAACGCAGTCTTAGAGAACCCTGTCATCTCTTGTAGGCCCATTTCGCGGCCCAGCGCGGTCATTGGGTGCACAACGACCAGTCCGCGAACGCTCTTCTTCAGTTTGCCCATATCAGCTTGCTCTTTTTTAGTAATCGCGCGCTGGAACGGCATCTTCATCAGCTTCTGTGCTTCCTTACTGAGTTTCTGGCTGTGAACTTCGCGCAGGCGAGCAATTTCTGCTTCCAGAGTGGCTTTCTCTTTTTCCAGTTCGGCATATTTGTCTGCGGCTTCAACCAGCGACAGATCGGCCTGCTGGTGGCGGATGGCGTCCAGACGATCGCTGAGACGTTTGATTTCGTTTTTTTCGACTTCTTTCATGTGATGGCTTCTGATAAAGATAAATTTATAGCCCCTAGTATGCGCGACCAGGTGCTTTGTTCACAACTGATGACATTGCAATAGTTCTATAACGTAAACATTAACATGCTTAAAAACTACGCAATTTATTGATTAATTAAGAAATTTAAAGAAAAAAGATAGTTAACAAAAGCGGATGATTATTGAGGATTGAGCACGTTTTCCTTAATGTCATTTATACCGGGATCTAAACTAAAATTGGCGGCCGCGCATTCCCGGCGCGGGGTAATACGGAGATATCATCATGGGCAAATTAGGTGAAAACGTTCCGCTTCTTATCGATAAAGCCGTAGATTTCATGGCATCGAGCCAGGCGTTCCGGGAGTATCTGAAAAAACTACCTCCCCGTAACGCGATTCCGTCCGGAATACCTGATGAAAGCGTGCCGTTATATCTACAACGTCTGGAGTATTATCGTCGGCTTTATCGGCCGAAGCAGGTAGAGGGGCAGTAAGCAGGCGTTGCTTACTTTTGGAAGGCTTTTTTTAAGCTGATTTTGGAAATCAGCTCTGTCAGTGAAAGGACCATTGTTGATCGCACAGCCTGTTGGTAACGCTGAATTTGCATTGCATACAAACTGGAGTCTGCAGGTTCAAACTGTGGCGGCGGTGGTAACGCCGCCACGCAATGCAGTTCACCAAAGGGTCCAAGGATTTCGTCGTCGGTAAACGCGTACTCGTTGCCGTCGTGATTTAGCTCTTCACGCAATGCCATCAGCAGTTCCGCATCTTCGTATTCCTGGCGGTTAATGACACCCAACCCGTAAATGAGTTTTAAACGCACAGAAAGATCGCCCAGCGGACCGTCGCCGTCGAGTAACGGTTCTACAGCATACTTCACCGCGTAATCGTCTTTGCGGAATACCTGAAGCACCAGAAGATTTACCGCCTCGGTCAAAAGCTCGACGGCGGTGATCAGAAAGCTTCGCACGGTTTTGCCAGCATTCAGACGCTCAAGCACACGGTTTTCAAAGGCCTGGGTTTGTTCCATTGTTGCCTGCATATCTGACAATCTGTTATTCGGGCGCAGGGTATCCTGCGCCTGGTCCACCATTATTGCATTGCTTTATAAGCGGTTACTGCCTCGGATACAACCTCGCTGTTGGCATCAAGACCGGAAATCTGTGCCAGCGCGGCTTGTGGGCCTTTGTCGGCAATCAGCGCTGCCAGTTCCTGAGCCTGCGGATCATCTTCACTGCGGAAGTGCATTGCAGCGGCAATACCTTCAATCAGGTTTTTATGTGGCAGACCATATTCCAGCGTTCCGAGCAGTGGCTTGATCAGACGGTCGCCAGCACTCAGTTTACGCAGCGGCTGACGGCCTACGCGCTCTACATCATCTTTCAGATACGGGTTCTCGAAACGACCGAGGATTTTCTGGATGTACGCCGCATGTTTGTCCGCGTCAAAGCCGTAGCGCTTGATCAGTACCGCACCGCTTTCTTCCATCGCACCTTTTACCACCGCGCGGATTTTCTCGTCGAGAATCGCATCACGAATGGTCTGATGACCGGCCAGTTTTCCGAGGTACGCGGTTATAGCATGACCCGTGTTCAGGGTGAAGAGTTTACGTTCGACAAATGCCATTAGGTTGTCGGTTAACTCCATGCCTGGGATGTTCGGCAGCGCGCCTTTGAACTGCGTTTTATCAACAATCCATTCGCTGAATGTTTCTACCGTCACTTCCAGCGGATCGTTGGTTGCAGAAGCCGAAGGCGGCACGATGCGGTCAACGGCGGAATCGACAAAGCCAACGTGTTCTTCTACCCACGCTTTGGCATCTTCCGGCAGGGCGTTCATCACATGGCCTTTCAGCTGCGTGGTGCCGCGTACCATGTTTTCACAAGCGATGATGTTCAGCGGGGATTCATTACCTTGTTCTTTACGTTTCACCAGCCCTTTGGCGATTGCCGGGGCAATACGTTCCAGCACAACCGGACCAACGGCGGTAGTGACTAAATCAACCTGAGCAATCAGATCAACGACATCATCACCAATGCTGCTGACGGCATTGACGCCGGAAACGGTATCTACCTGCTCGGTTTCACCGACCACATGAACCTGATAGCTATGACGGGCATTCAGGGCATCAAGTACCACCTGATTGACATCGGCAAACGTCAGTTGGATACCCGCGTCTGCCAGCAGTTTACCGATAAAGCCACGACCGATATTACCTGCGCCAAAATGTAATGCTTTCATAGTATTAACCTTCATCAATGTTTTTACCCGAGAGGGCTGGGGTGAGGCTTTTCCCTCACCCAAACCCTCTCCATGTGGAGAGGGGCCGCGCCGGATGCGGCGTAAACGCCTTATCCGGCCTACAAGAACGTGCAAATTCAACAAACTACGCTTTGTTTTGTAGGCCTGATAAGCGTAGCGCATCAGGCAATAAGCCCCACCTTCTCCATGTGGAGAGGTGGGATTGGATTACTTACGACCTGCCAGCAGTTCCAGCACTTCATCCACGCTGGTGGTGTGTGCCAGACGCTCGATGACAGACTCATCATCCAGTGCATTGGTCAGGCTGGTGATAACCTGAATGTGCTCGTTGTTACGGGCAGCAATACCAATCACCAGACGGGCAATGTCATCTTCTTCTTCACCGAAGCGCACGCCTTCCGGGTACTGGCAGAACACCACGCCCGTTTTCAGTACGCGATCTTTCGCTTCAACCGTACCGTGCGGTACCGCGATGGACTCACCCAGATAAGTCGGGGTCAGTTTTTCACGATCCAGCATCGCCTGAACGTATTCCGGCTCAACGTAACCGCCTTTCACCAGCTGCTCGCCAGCAAAACGAATCGCTTCTTCTTTGGTGGCCGCTTTACGACCGAGGAAGATGTTCTCCGCGCCTAGCTTGAACAGGTTAGCACTGGAATCATCAAAGCTGTCTTTCAGACTGTCTTTCACTTTCACTTCGTTTTCAGTATGGCGCTGGGCAGCAACCAGACGTTCGGTCAGGCTGGTGTACAGGCCGCTGTCGAGGAAGTTGGTCAGCGAAATATGCTGTGCCTGCGGAACCTGGCGCATAGCGCGTTCGGTCAGGTCACGGTGAGTGATGACCAGGTCCACATCTGGCGGCAGGTTGTTGATCGCGCTGTTAGTGACCGAAATCTGCGACAGACCTGCATCCTGAATTTTCTTACGCAGCACACCTGCGCCCATCGCACTGGAACCCATACCGGCATCACAGGCAACGATGATTTTACGTACGTGGCTCAGGTCGTTAGTCACATCGCCCGCAGACAGCGGAGACGCGCCTTTAGACTCAGCTTTCATGTCCTGCATACGACGAGTTGCTGCTTCAATATCATCTTCTTCTTTCACTTTGCTGGTTTTCAGCAGAATGGCAGAGACAACGAAGGAGACAGCCATCGCCGCACACACACCCGCGATGTTAGCGAAGTATGCACCTTTTGGTGTCATCGCCAGTACAGCAAGGATAGAACCCGGAGATGCCGGAGAAACCAGACCACCGCCCAGGATAGTCAGCGTGAACACGCCAGTCATACCACCGAGGATAACGGCCAGAATCAGACGCGGATTCATCAGCACATACGGGAAGTAGATTTCGTGGATACCGCCCAGGAAGTGGATGATTGCCGCACCGCCCGCAGACTGTTTAGCGCTACCACGACCAAAGAACATGTACGCCAGCAGCACGCCCATACCCGGACCTGGGTTAGCTTCAATCAGGAAGAAGATGGATTTACCCAGTTCATGGGACTGCTGAATGCCCAGCGGCGAGAAGATACCGTGGTTAATGGCGTTGTTGAGGAACAGGATTTTCGCCGGTTCAACAAAGATAGACGCCAGCGGCAGCATGTCATGGACAACCATGAAGTTAACGCCCGCAGCCAGCATTTTGGACAGGGCTTCAACAATCGGGCCAATGCCGAGGAATGCCAGAATAGCGAGGATCATCCCGATGATGCCTGCGGAGAAGTTATTCACCAGCATCTCAAAACCGGATTTGATCTTACCGTCTACCCAGCGGTCGAAGTGCTTAATGCACCAGCCGCCCAGCGGACCTGCAATCATAGAACCTAGGAACATCGGCATGTCTGCGCCGACGATAACGCCCATGGTGGTAATGGCACCGACTACGCCGCCACGTTCGCCGCCTACCAGCTTACCACCGGTATAACCGATCAGCAGCGGCAGGAGATAAGTGATCATCGGCCCGACCAGCTTCGCCAGCGTCTCGTTCGGTAACCACCCTGTTGGAATAAATAACGCGGTGATGATACCCCACGCGATAAACGCGCCGATATTTGGCATCACCATGTTGCTGAGGAAACGACCAAAGCTTTGCACTTTGATCTTAATATCGGATGACATAAAAACACCCCTTCTTATGTTTGCTGTCGCGCAGGCTGGAAGCCCGAGGTTTTTTGTTAATGTGGCGGCAGAGGTAGCCGGACCTTGTAGATACTGCGAAATCTGGCACTGAATCGGTTAACTGTCCAGTCGACGGCCTTTTGTGTGATATCAGTCACATAAATATAGGGGGTAGAGAGGTAATTGACGTGATGCTCATCACAAAACTCTTGTGTAAAAAAGCAACAAGGCGGCGATTTTCGCTAAAAATGGCATTTAAATGTGAGTGATGTCACATTTTTATTTTGATGGTTTGTTGAATCTTTGTGATCTGAATCACAAGATATTTTCTTACGGCGTTCACCTGATGTGATCTACAGCATGTTATGCCTTCGTCATGAAATCGTTATGTAACTAAGCAACTCATCACCTCTTAAAATTATTCTTTGGTGTTATGGCGAGAATCGCGAACCCGGATTATTGTCAAAATATCAGCCTGACTCCCTTCTGGCTGCCAGCCAAAAAACAACACTGATAAACGTGAATCCGAGGCAGATATGTTTCTAAACTATTTCGCGTTGGGAGTGCTGATCTTCGTCTTTCTGGTGATTTTTTATGGAATCATCGCGATACATGACATCCCTTATCTGATTGCCAAAAAGCGCAACCATCCCCATGCCGACGCTATTCATACGGCGGGCTGGGTGAGCCTGTTTACTCTACATGTTATCTGGCCGTTCCTGTGGATCTGGGCGACGCTCTATCAACCGGAGCGCGGCTGGGGCATGCAGTCACATGTTGCGTCGCAAGAGAAAGCGACTGACCCGGAAATCGCCGCACTTTCTGACCGAATTTCCCGGCTGGAGCATCAACTCGCCGCCGAGAAAAAGACTGACTATTCCACGTTCCCGGAGATCTAAATATGGATCTATTGATTGTTTTAACTTACGTGGCGCTGGCGTGGGCGGTCTTTAAAATCTTCCGCATTCCGGTGAATCAGTGGACGCTGGCGACGGCGGCGCTGGGAGGCGTGTTTCTGGTGAGTGGTTTGATTTTGTTGATGAACTACAACCACCCTTACACTTTTACCGCGCAAAAGGCAGTGATAGCGATCCCCATCACGCCACAGGTGACGGGAATTGTTACTGAAGTCACTGACAAGAATAATCAGCTTATTCAAAAGGGCGAGGTGCTTTTTAAACTCGACCCGGTTCGTTACCAGGCGCGAGTTGACAGACTTCAGGCTGACCTGATGACGGCGACGCATAATATAAAGACGCTGCGCGCGCAGCTCTCTGAAGCGCAGGCCAACACCACCCAGGTTTCAGCGGAGCGCGACCGTCTGTTTAAAAATTATCAACGTTATCTGAAAGGCAGCCAGGCGGCGGTGAATCCGTTCTCGGAACGTGACATCGACGATGCGCGGCAAAACTTCCTCGCGCAGGACGCGCTGGTGAAAGGCTCGGTGGCGGAGCAGGCGCAGATCCAGAGCCAGCTCGACAGTATGGTTAACGGCGAGCAATCGCAGATTGTGAGCTTAAGAGCGCAACTTACTGAAGCAAAATATAACCTTGAGCAGACTGTCATTCGCGCGCCGAGCAATGGCTACGTTACTCAGGTACTGATCCGCCCAGGTACATACGCAGCTGCCTTGCCGTTGCGTCCGGTGATGGTTTTCATCCCCGAGCAAAAACGGCAAATTGTCGCCCAATTTCGGCAAAACTCGCTGTTACGTCTGAAACCCGGCGATGATGCGGAAGTGGTGTTTAACGCGCTACCTGGGCAGGTGTTCCACGGCAAACTGACTAGCATTTTACCTGTCGTGCCAGGCGGTTCTTATCAGGCGCAGGGGGTATTGCAATCATTAACGGTCGTGCCCGGCACGGACGGTGTGCTGGGAACCATTGAACTGGACCCTAACGATGATATCGATGCCTTACCCGACGGCATCTACGCCCAGGTGGCGGTTTACTCCGACCATTTCAGCCATGTTTCGGTGATGCGGAAAGTGCTGCTAAGAATGACCAGCTGGATGCATTATCTTTATTTGGATCATTGAGGGGGGCGGGGGAGATTATGGAACTTTGCTCCCTGCAAGGACTAATTATTTTTGCATATTATTTCATCGGCTGTGATGATTTTTCGTTAATATCCATTATGTTAAGAAGTTCGGGATGAGTGTGAACTCATTGGATTTTTTATCCGTCTTGATCTGCCGAAGGATCAGACTATACATTGTCGAGATCGCAATGATGATATGAGTTGTTCCTCTGCCACGGCTCTAATCAAAAAAGAGCAGGAGTGCTTTTCCATCTATTGCGATGATGGCTTTATTATCTGAAGGATGACAGTCACATTTAAAAATATTTAATTTATAGATCACAATGTAGGTTCATGTAATATATGTATACAACTATTTTTCTCTTCACTTTTAATTATCGTATTCATTATAACACTAAGTTAAAAAAACTCCTGGAGAGTGAGTTATTAATATGTTTTTAAATATAATTAAGTTATTATTCATCGATGCATTTTATAGAATCATCAATGGCTACAATAGTACTATTAACTCTCCAATTTATATTTTTATTATCATTGCAAATATTAACTGAATCTATATCAATGATTTTTTTATTTTTATCTTTTATTTTGTTTACAGTTTCAATGCAATCAGCGACAAGTTGGTGTGGATTTAGATTCTTCAGATATGGTCTTATGATCTTTCCCTTGCTTAATAAATAGCATGTATAGGATTCGGAAAGTCCAGCATCTATTTTGTACATCATTATTCTAGATAAGGATGTGAGAAATGCCTTGTTATCATTAGCAGCCATATATGCCAGTCCGAGTTCAGCCTCTGCGGCTTTACATGAAAAATAGCTAAGTGAACACGCTTTTCGTCCCTCTTGGGTACTGGCTGATATTAGTGCCCATAATATTGCCTTGTCTGCCAAATCCAACTCTCTCTGAAATTGGTTTACAGTAACTGCATTCGCAGAAATAGAGAAGAAAAGCACAATTGTTAATAACCTTGTCATATTTCTAGTCCGTCACTGTTAATGTGCTATCTGGCTCTGAAAATATTAGCTCATTTAATTTTTGCATGTCATTAGATGAACCAGTTATACAACCCTCGGAACAGAATCGAGGTCCTAAAGACGGACCAAAAGCGTTTAAACAACTATGTATTGAAAATCCATTACGATTATAAGTTCCTGTATTAACTGACGGTACTAATCGTATGCCGTCAGGTTTTCTATTGCTTGCTCCCGGGTCATTAACATTCCAACTCCATAGGCCTTGAGGTATTGGCCCTCTATTTATAAATGTGTACAACGGGGATTATTTTTACATTGCATATTATTACCAGAAGCGACTGGAATACTAAGCACATCATAAAAATTATCATCACCTGGTATATCTGAAACACACGAAAGCATACCTAAAGTTATGCTGTATAAACAGGTGGCTAATCCCAAGGGGATCGATTCCAGAAATCGGGTTCAACGGATACTGATAAAAATTCCACCTACCTTCCAGCCCAATCGGAGCCTGAGTGTTATACCGCCCCTGCTGCGGTTAATGTTACCGATAATAGTTATAGTACAGCCCTGATTCATCATCATACTACTGCTGCGGCAGTCTGATGAATTATTGCTTTTACGGATTCTCCTTATTCTTCCTTCTATCCATTCGCTTTAGCTTTAGCTTTTTGAGATCTTGAAGTTTGCTCTTTGCATCAATATTACCGTTATTTACAGCGAATTCCATCCAATAAATAGCTTTATTCAAATTATAATGTTCTGATAATATTGGATTTGTATCCGATAAAAAAACCCCATAATTAAACTGCGCTGTAACACTCCCCTGAGATGCTGATCTTTCTAAGTATCGCAATTGTTTGTAAATGTTATTTTTAGTAAAGCAGTAATATTGATATAGTCGAAATGATGCCTCTGAATCACCATGTTGTGATTTATACTTCAGTTTCATCAACTTTTCTTCACTTAAATCATAGGTCATTGCTGTAGACCCCATCATACTTTCGTTTTGTTTTATTTTCACATCAGCACCATGCAATTGAAAAATAAAAGAGAAATAAAAAAATAGTAACAAGCATGCTTTCATACATCTACAACCTATCTTATATCACTGGGTTTTTCTGGCGTACCTTGCATATTAGAAATGGGGTGCCCAGATGGCCCATATGTTATCCAATTACCAAGGTCTTTTGTTGTTATAGCCATTAGATCCTTATTTGAATTAAGGTTCGTTGGTGCTGTTAGCACTGTATCCATTTTTAACTTACCATTAGTTCCTCGCCCCCACCACGTCCATAGCGTGTCAGGTCCTATTACATTTGTATGTAACTCTTTAGCTAATTGGCTAGCAAATGAATTTTGTCCTTTACCTGTATTACAAGAAAATAACCAAACTGTCATCCCATCTTTATAATTCCCATCAAATTTAATTAGATATGCTAGATCTTTAGCTGTCATGATACTGCGCGTTGCGGATTCAATAGATGTAGATCGGAAGAGCACACGTCTGAACTCCAGTCA